>Ga0209542_10000826_pt1 | contig 73607 bp, 63 predicted proteins | sample RifCSPhighO2_01_FD_184028 | JGI IMG/M metagenome (GOLD analysis project Ga0209542, IMG submission 184028) | Soil microbial communities from Rifle, Colorado - Rifle CSP2_plank highO2_0.1 (SPAdes) (version 2) | ecosystem: Environmental > Terrestrial > Deep subsurface > Rock core/Sediment ...
CCATGCCCTGCAATCCTACGCAAAAGAGGCGAAGGGAAGCGCTGCCGTGCTGAAGCGCCTCCAGGCAGTTGAAAGAAGGGGACGGTACCGTGCGAAGAAAGGAAATTAAGGCCATCCTCTTTGACTTATACGGTGTCCTGGTCGACTCGCTGGACGCGTGGCACCATGTATTCAATGATACGCTGCGCATGTTTGGCTTGCCGGCATTGGGCAGGAGGCAGTTCAGCAGGGGCTTTGGCGCGCCCATAGAGCACGACATGAAGGCGTATTTTCAAGGCAGGACCATGAAAGAAGTGCACGATGCCCATAACTCCCATTTCCGCAAGAGGATACATCTGGTGAAGCTCTTTCCTTCTGCAATTCCCCTGCTGAAGGAAGTGCGGAGAAGAAAGCTGAAGACCGCGCTCATCTCCAACTCCACGCGCGCCATTGTCGGGATGATTGTCTCGCATTATAAGCTGAAAAAATATCTTGACGTTATGGTCACCATGGATGATGTCAGGCGCAGGAAGCCGGCACCCGATGCGGTGCTCAGGGCATGCAGGGAGCTGGGAGTGAAGCCAAGAGAGGCCGTTCTCGTGGGCGACACCAGGAATGACATGGTTGCGGGCAGGAGGGCCGGCTGCACCACGATAGGATTGAAGACAAAAGGAGAGTATACAATCAGGACACTCGGTTCTCTCCCGCCGCTCATCAAAAGGTTTAAATAGGGGCCAAAACTCCCTTACAGCTATGATTATATCACCTATGCGTATGGGGGCTAAGGCACTAACCGGTGCTGACTGTATTCATCATAGGTAAACTGAGTTCTTTTCTTATAGACATAAATATTCTACAGCCGGTCAATGGGCAATGCAGAAGCCCTCTTCTCTTCAGGTTTTTCTATGGCGGCAGTAGTTTAATGGCAGAACCCAAGACTGTGGCAGCGCAAAATACGGCCATTGCATCCTTCATGCCGCGCTGCGGAGATCTTGTGGCAGGGGTTCGATTCCCCTCTGCCGCCCTTTCTTGCATCCAGGGCAGGGGAATGCTGCCATGAAGGCCAAAACCACAGCTAATGGCACGTTTATCCTTGTTCCAAAAAATTCCGGGCTGAAGGAATACCGCGAGAAGGCGCTTTCGCTGCTTGAGGCACATGAAAGGGCAAAGCTTATTGAAGCCAGGGGGGAGGATATACCTTTTTTGGTGCAGCAGTTCCAGACCAAGGGCAAAAAAGCCATTGGCCTCACTGGAGAGGACCTCTTCAAGGAATATTGCCTGGAGAACAGGGGTACAGGGCTCAGCATCATCAGGCGCATCGTATGGGATGATCCTGGGGCGATGTTCAGGAAGCCATCCCTTTGCCTCATCGGGCCGCTGGATAAGGAACAGGGGTCCATGCCGAAAGAGCTGACCGTCGCCATCAACACCAAGTACAGGAAGCTCGCGAAGAGATATCTCAATTTCCTTGAAAGGCAGGGATTTGTCTTCAAGAAAATCTATATGAATGGCGCTGTCGAGACAAGCTGCAGCGAAGGCATTGCGGATCTCGTTATTGACATTGTCTATACGGGGAAATCCCTGGAGAAATATGGCCTCAAGGTGTTTGACAACATACTGAAAAGCGATTTCGTGATTGTGGGGTACAAAGATGATCAAACCTAAGCGCGCGGTCATGGACATGCAGACATACAACCCGCCGACCTCTGGAAGGGCAGGGTTGCTGCGGCTCGACTTCAACGAGAACACCGTCGGCTGCTCTCCTGCCGTCCTCAAGGCAATGAGGAAGATGGACAAAAGCACGTTCTCCGTCTATCCGGAATACGCCTCCCTGCGGCAGGACATCGCCGCGTACTGTGGGGTGCGACCGCAGGAAGTCATACCTACTGACGGGACTGACGAGGCCATCAAGCTCATCACCGAGGCGTACATCGAAAAAGGAAAAGACGAGATAGTCATTCCGACACCGACATATGCCATGTTCAAGTTCTATGCCCAGCTCAACGAGGCGGGAATAAGGGAAGTGCTGTACAATGAGGACCTGAGCTTCCCGACCAAAAAAGTCCTCGAGGCAATCACCACTAAGACGAAACTGGTTATCTTGGTGAACCCCAACAACCCGACAGGGACTTCCATTGCAAAAGGAGACATCATCAGGATACTCGACAAGGCCAAAAGGAGCGGGGCAGTTGTCCTTATCGACGAGGCCTACTGGCAATTTTACGGCAGGACTGCCATTCCTCTGGTGAAAAAATACGACAATCTGTTCGTTACCCAGACCTTCTCGAAGGCGCTGGGCCTCGCCGGCCTGCGGCTTGGCTACATCATCTCAAACGAGCGCAACATTGCCTTATTGCAGAAAGCGCTGTCTCCTTACAGCGTCAACATCATTGCCGCTTTCTGCGCCAGGGCGGCACTGCGCGACGAGGCATATGTCAAGAACTATGTCGGTGAAGTCAGGAAGAGCAAGAGCATGCTCTATCGGGAGCTAGATGAGCTAGGTATCTTCTACTACAGGAGCGACGCGAACTTCGTGCTGCTGAAGGTAGGCAGGAACTCAGGCGCATTCTGCCGGAAGATGAGGGAACGGGAAATCCTGGTGCGGGACAGAAGCAGCGACGCGCTGTTGGATGGTTATGTCAGGGTGACGCTGGGAACTATAAATCAGACAAAGCGCTTCATCAGGGAACTGCGCCGGGTAATGAAGGAAATAGGCCCCCTGCTGATTTTTGACATCGACGGCGTTCTCGCGGACGTTTCGCGATCCTACAGGGTTTCAATCAAGAAAACAGCGGAATACTTCACCGGAAGGAATATCTCTTTTGACGACATCCAGGCATACAAGAACAGGGGTGGCCTGAACAACGACTGGGACCTGACCGAAGCCATCATCAGGGACAAGGGGGTTGCCGTAGACAAGAAGGGCATCATCAGGAAATTTCAGGAATATTACAACAAACCGAAAAGCAACGAGGTATGGCTCTTGGACAAAAACATCCTGGAGGCGCTGTCCCAAAGGGGCACCCTGGCGATCCTGACCGGAAGGCCAAAAAAGGAAGCATCTTATATATTGAGGAAAAATAATGTTACAAAATATTTTAAGGTCATCGTCGCGATGGAAGACATCTCCAGGCAGAAGCCCAACCCGCAAGGCCTGCTGCGCATCATGAGGCGGTGCCCCTGCCCGGACGCCTGCTATTTTGGGGACACCATTGACGACATGAAGGCAGCGCGTGCGGCGAACATCATCCCCATCGGCGTCCTCCCTCCGCAGGACAGGTCCTCTGCACTGCGGAATCTCCTAATCAGGAACGGCGCTTCAGCCGTGCTCAACAACATCAACCAGATAGCGAGGGTGCTGCCATGAGATGTGCAACTATTCGAAGGAAAACAAAGGAAACGGACATCGCCCTAGCCCTGAACATAGACGGCAAAGGCAAATCCACCATCACCACTTCCATTGGATTCCTCACCCACATGCTGGAATCCTTTGCCAAACACGGGCTCTTTGACATCCGCCTCAGGGTGAAAGGAGACGTGGACATTGACCAGCACCACACCATTGAGGACACGGGAATAGCGCTCGGCCAGGCCTTCGGGAAAGCCCTCGGCAGCAAGAAAGGCATCAACCGGGCTGGTTATTTTATCTTTCCAATGGATGAAGCGCTTGCGATTGTCGCCGTGGACATAGGGGGAAGGCCCTACCTGAAATTCAATGGGACGTTCAAAAGGAGATTTTGTGGTGGTCTGGACACGGACGTACTCGAAGATTTTTTTTACGGGTTTTCCATCGGCCTTGGAGCCAATATTGCCATCCAGATACGCTATGGGCGGAGCGACCACCACAAGATCGAAGCGGTTTTCAAGGCCTTCGCCAAGGCGATGAAGGCAGCATGCTCAACAGATAAGCGTGCCGTGAAAGAGCTGCCATCAACCAAGGGATTGATATGACATGATAGCGATAGTTGACTACGGAGCGGGCAACGTGAACAGTGTGAAGAATGCCCTGGACCATCTCGGGGTGCAGTCGGTGATAGTGACAACGCCGGAAGAGCTGCTAAAAGCTAAGAGGATTATCCTGCCTGGAGTGGGGGCATTTGGTTTTATGATGGACAAGCTGCGGGAAAAGGGATTGGAGACGCCGATAAAGAATGCAATCACGGCAGGAACTCCCCTGCTCGGCATCTGTGTCGGCATCCAGGTGCTGTTCGAGGAGAGCGAGGAAAACCCAGGAGTAAGGGGCCTAGGTATCTTCAGGGGGAAAGTGCTGAAGTTCAGGAAAGGAAAAGTCCCACAGATTGGCTGGAACAGAGTCCACCCCCCCAAGGAAGGCATCTTCATGGAAGGGTACGCCTATTTCGTCAACTCCTACTATGTGGTTCCTACTAACAAAAAAATAATTGCGGCCACCACGGATTATCATGGGAAATTCGCCAGCGCGGTCCAGAGCGGGAACGTGACTGCTGTCCAGTTCCACCTTGAGAAAAGCGGGGATTTTGGCCTTGAGACCCTGCGGAGATGGCTCTCATGCTGACGAAACGCATCATCCCCTGCCTGGACGTGAAGGACGGGAGGGTCGTGAAGGGAAGGAAGTTTGTTGACTTCAAGGATGCAGGTGACCCTGTTGAGCTGGCCCGCATGTACAATGAGCAGGGCGCGGACGAGCTCAGTTTCCTTGACATCACCGCTTCCTTTGAGAAAAGGAAGATCGTCATCGACCTTGTCAGAAAAGTAGCGAAGGAGGTCTTCATCCCCTTCAGCGTGGGAGGCGGCATCTCCTCGGTCGAGATGGTGAAGGAGCTGATAAACGCCGGGGCAGAGAAAGTGAGCATCGGCACGGCTGCTGTCAGGAACCCTTCCATGGTGGAGCAGGCAGCGCGGGAATGCGGCTCGCAGGCAGTCGTGGTGTCCATTGACGCCAAGAGGAAGGGGAATGGGTGGACGGTCTGGATTGAGGGTGGAAAGAAGGACACGGGGAAGGACGCGCTCGCATTTGCGCAGGAGATGGAGCAGCTTGGCGCAGGAGAGATTCTCCTCAACTCCATAGACAAGGACGGCACGAAAGGCGGCTTTGACATCGAGCTCACTCGGCGATGCAGCGAAGTGCTCAACATCCCCGTCATCGCCTCCGGAGGGGCAGGGACGCTTGCGGACTTCGAAGAAGTCCTGACGTCCGGCAAAGCAGATGCTGCTCTGGCGGCCTCGCTCTTCCATTTTAGCACATTCACTATCGCAGATGTCAAGAAATACTTAAGAGAAAATAGTGTTGAGGTACGGCTATGATCATCCCAAGCATTGACTTAATGGGCGGAAAGGCAGTTCAGCTGCAGCAGGGAAAGACGAAGAAGTTGGAGGTAGAGGATGTGCTCGGCCTCGCGAGGGAATTCAGGAAATATGGGGATATCGCGGTCATTGACCTTGACGCTGCCATGGGAAAAGGCAACAACACGTCCTTGGTCAAGGAAATTTGCACACTGGCGGACTGCAGGGTGGGAGGAGGCATACGCACTGTTGAGAAAGCAAGTGAGATGCTGCGCGCTGGGGCGAAGAAAATCATCATCGGCACTAAAGCAACTCCCGATTTCCTCAGGCAATTGCCAAGGGAGCAAGTCATTGTTGCTGTTGACACCAAGGACAAAAAAGTGGTCACCGAGGGCTGGACAAAAACCACGGCAAAGACGCCCCTCAACGAGATAAAAGAGCTCGAAAGCTACTGCTCTGAATTCCTATTCACCAATGTGGAAAGGGAAGGCATGATGAGGGGCATTGATATTAAGGTCGTTGAGGCAGTGGTGAAGGCCACAAGGAACAAGGTGACTGTCGCCGGGGGCGTAACAACCATGGCGGATATCAGGAAAATCGATTGCCTCGGGGCAAATGCCCAGCTCGGCATGACCATCTACACGGGAAAGATTAATCTGGCAGACTCCTTTGCCGGGCTCCTGGATTTCAGTAAGAACAAGGGGTTGATCCCAACCATCGCCCAGGACGGGGATGGCCAGATGCTCATGCTGGCCTTTTCAACCAAAGAATCGTTGCTGAGAACCTTTCAAACGGGGGAAGCGACTTATTATAGCAGGTCAAGAGGAAAAATCTGGACCAAAGGTGAGACATCGGGAAATGCGCAACAGCTTATCACCGTAAGATACGACTGCGACAAGGACACCCTTTTATTCAGGGTGCGGCAGAAGAATGCCGCGTGCCACCTGGGTATGTATTCCTGCTTTGGGGAAAAGGAATTTGTCCTTGAGGACCTCTACCGCACGATAAAAGACAGGATTAGGAACCCCTCAAAAGAGTCGTACACCTCGCGCATAGCCGCCGATGAAAAGCTCGTCAAGAAGAAAATCAAAGAGGAGTGCAATGAAGTCCTGAAATACAAAAACAAAGACAACCTCCTCTGGGAGATAGCTGATTTGACCTATTTCGTGCTGATGCTCATGGCCAAGAACAACATCACAATTGCGGACATTAGGAACGAGCTGAGAGGCAGGAGAAAATGAGAATCATCACCTCAAACAGGATTCCAGATGGATTTTTTGATGCAAAGCCTATGGAAGAGGTGAAGATAGTCAAGACAGTACTGGAAGGCGTCAGGAAGAAGGGGGACAAGGCAGTGAGGGCCTATGCCCTGAAGTTTGACCGATTCAGCAAGAAAAAGATGGAGGTTTCGCAGCAGGACATACGGAAAGCATACGGGACTGTTGATAAGAAAACCATCACGGTGCTCAAGACGGCGGCGAGGAACATCGCGCGCTTTGCGAAGGCCCAGCTTGGACAGCTCAAGGACATGGAGATAAAATCAAAAGAAGGCATTGTAGGGCAGAAAATCATTCCATTGGGGAAAGTCGGCTGCTATGTGCCAGGAGGAAGATACCCTCTTCCTTCATCGGCCCTCATGAGCATCATCCCGGCTAAAGTGGCAGGAGTGGAGAAGATTATCGTGTGCTCCCCCAGGATAGCTCCCGTCACCATCGTTGCCGCGGACATTGCGGGCGCTGACAGGATATTCGACCTTGGCGGAGTGCAGGCAATAGGGGCAATGGCCTATGGCACTAAATCCATTCCAAAGATGGACAAGATTGTCGGTCCTGGCAACAGGTATGTGGCCGCAGCAAAAAGGGAAGTGTATGGCACTGTCGGCATTGACTTCATCGCCGGGCCGAGCGAGGTCATGATCATCGCAGACGAATCGGGCAACCCAGAGCTTATCGCCGCTGATCTGCTGGCCCAGGCCGAGCACGACAGTGATGCTCAGTCGGTCCTCATCACTACTTCAAAGCCGTTGGCCAAGAAAGTAAAGCACCAACTGAATGTGCAGCTTTCCCGATTGAAGACAAAGGAGATTGCTGAGGCCGCGCTGGGAAAGGGCTGCATCATCGTCGCAAAGACACTGGAGGAAGCCGCTGGCATAGCCAACAGGAAGGCGCCTGAGCATCTGGAGCTCCATGTGCGCAGGCCGGAAGCGCTGATTTCCCAGCTGAAAAATTATGGCTCCCTGTTCATCGGTGAGGAAACGGCGGAGGTCTTTGGGGATTACTGCAGCGGCACAAACCACATCCTACCGACAAGCGGGGCTGCACGGTACACAGGGGGATTGTCCGTCAGGGATTTTGTCAAGGTTGTAACCTATCAGAAAATCAGGAACCGGCCTTCAAAGGCGATGATTGAGACGGCCTCAACGCTGGCAGCCATCGAGGGCCTTGACGCCCATAGGAGAGCTGCATTGCTGAGGAGAAAAGAAACACCTTTAAAGTAAGCATATTTATAACCCTCACAAAGAAAATTGAGCTAAAAAAGCAAATGTAAAAGCAAAATGGAACTCAAAGCACCCAAGGGGACGCGGGACTTCCCTCCGGAAGAGAAGATCGTCAGGGACAGGATAGCTGACGCCCTGAAGGAAGTGTTCGGGCTCTACGGCTTCTCCCCGTTCGAGACCCCGGTCATCGAGCTGTACGATGTTCTGGCGTCGAAATACGCCGGAGGGGCGGAGATCCTCAAGGAGACGTTCAGGCTGCAGGACCAGGGGCAGCGCGAGCTGGGATTGAGGTATGACCTCACCGTCCCCCTCGCGAGATACGTGGCCATGAATCCAAGGATGAAGATGCCGTTCAAGCGCTACCATGTGGGCGATGTCTTCAGGGACGGGCCCGTCAACCTCGGGAGGTACAGGCAGTTCACGCAATGCGACGTGGACACCATCGGCGCGTCCTCCCTCAAGGCGGACGCGGAGCTGCTCGCCTTGGCGCAGAGGGCGTTCCGGAAGCTCGGGCTCGACGGCACGGTGAGGGTCAACAACAGGAAGCTCCTGAAGGAGGTCACCGACGCCTGCGGCATCCCCGCGGAGAAGAGCGATGACGTCATCCTCAGCCTCGACAAGCTCGACAAGGTGGGCAGGGAAGGCGTGGAGAAAGAACTGAAGGGAAAGTCCATTGGCGGGGATTCCATCGGGAAACTGCTGTCCATCATCGGGGCGAAAGGGAACAACGCGGAAAAGATAACGCGGCTGAAAAAGGACGTTCTGGGCTCCGTTGGCCTCGGGGAAGTGGAGGAAGTGCTCGGCTATGCCGGCGGCCTCGGCGTGGATGCCGTCTTCGATGTGTCGCTCGCGCGCGGCCTGTCCTATTACACCGGTACCATCATGGAGGTCGTGCTCAAAAGCGGCAAAGTCAGGTCTTCTGTCTGCGGCGGAGGCAGGTATGACCGCATGATCGGCGATTTCATCGGCAGGGGGAATGTCCCTGCGGTGGGCATCAGCTTCGGCCTGGACCGGATCTATGACGCGCTCGTGGAGAAGGAGGAGGCCAGGGCAAAGACGGTCACCCAGCTCCTGATCGTCCCCTTGGGGGAATACGGCAAAGCGGCAAGGATCACGGAAGAATTGCGCTCCGATGGCGTCCGGGTGGAGATCGACCTCATGGAGCGCGGCCCGTCGAAAAGCCTGCAGTACGCGGATTCATTGGGCATTCCCTTCGTGGCGTTCATCGGCGAGGACGAGCTGAAGCAGGGCAGGATGAAGCTCAAGAGCATGAAGACGGGCAAGGAGACGCTGTGCACGGTGAAGGAGGCAACGGCCGTTATTCTGGATGGCTGAACGAATAGAGGGAGACATTTTAAATACCACTTAAAAGTGGTTACAAAAAGAAAGATTTATAAACTCTGCGCCCGGCATCCAGGGCATGCTTGACTTCGGAAAGGAGTGGACAAGAATTCTCGCACCCGCCACCATCGCCAACCTGGGTCCGGGGTTTGACGTGCTTGGCGTCGCGGTCCGGAACGTGGAGGATATCGGCTATTCCGGGGAGCCGACGCTGCTGGGGGACGTGGTCCACCTCAGGAGACTGTCGGGAGGCAGATCCCTGTTGACCATTCGCGAGGTCTATACGCGCGGCCGGGTGGATAATACGCTTACCACTTCTCCCCGGGAAAATGTTGCCGGCATTGCAGCCTTGAGCGTTGCCTCCCAGACGAAGGGCGCTGCCCCTTTGGAGATGATATTGGAAAAAATGCCCTTCAGGGGCTCGGGAATGGGAAGTTCCGCGGCAAGCGCGGTAGCCGGGGCCTATTCCGCCCTTGTCATGACAGGAAAAGAGGATAAGGGGTCCATCGCGGAAACGGTCGTGAAGTGCGAAGTGGGAAAGCACCCGGACAATGTGCTGCCTGCCCTGTTTGGCGGGTTTGTTGGCTCATTCGGGCTGAGCGACGATCATAAGAGGTTTGAAAAGCTGTTGAACCCTGATATCCTTGCGCTGCAGGAGGCGGTATATATCGCCCAAAGTGCTGCCCCTCTCGACAGCATCATCGGAGAATTATCAAAGTTGGACTCGGCCGAAGTGCAGCAGGTGCTGGGTTATTTCGAGCAAATGAAAAAGAGGATTGAAAAGAGGAGTCCGTCGAGGGAGAGCAACAACCGGAAGCAGAATTACCGGCTAGTGGCCGCTGCCTTGGCAAAAAAATCACGGATATATGCCGAGATGGGGCAGAAGGAAGCAGTGGGGAGGGTGCAGGAAGCACTGGCTTATATGGGGGAGCAGGGCCATGAAAACCTATCCGCGGTGCTTGGATATCTTAAAGGCAAGGGTATCCAAGGGATAACAATGGATATTGAGCGTGCGGAAGCGCAGGAAAGAAAGAACGTGGAGATGAGGGGCGATGGCAATGCTGCACAGGCAGGCCTCATCAGGCTGCTGAGCTCCGGTTTGCAGGGCACGTTGAATGGTTTCTCTCCAGATTCGATAGAGCTCAAGTATGAACGGCTGAACATTCCTCAGTCTTCCTATGGCAGTCTTTTCTTCACTCTGGTGAAGCCGGACATATCCATAAGCACAGAGGAGGCAAGGAAGAAGATCAGCCAGAATCCCCATTTGAGTGATGTGGTGGCCAATTCAAGGAGCGCCATCAGACTGGTGAGCTCCCTCTATGAAGGCAATCTGAGGGGTTTCGGCGAGGCCACCTGCCAGGACAGGATTGTGGAGCCGGCAAGGTCCCCGTTAATACCTGGGTATGGCCATGTTAAGGCGGCTGCCCTGAAGGAAGGGGCATACGGATTCAACATCAGCGGCTCTGGGCCGACGTGCTTTGCGGTGACGGACAGCATGGAGAAAGCGCGGCATGTCGGAAGAGTAATAATAGATCAATTCAGCCAGGTAAGGCTGGCAAGCTTGGCCTATATCTGTAAAGTCGACCTGCAGGGTGCGAGGAAGGTTTAGAAATCACAGCCTCGTCAAAACAACCGGCTCCTCCTCGATCAGGACCGTGTGCTCCGCCTGCGCCACGACGCCTTTCTTCACTTCCACCAGTGGCGGGAACTGCTCTATCATTCCCAGCATGGCAAGCTCGCGCAGGGCATAGTTCGTCTTCTGGCCGAATTCCCTGACGAGCCATCGCCGGCAGAACGGCAGCCCCTCATAGCTCTCGATGCGGCGCAGCACTTCCCTCGTGATGGGGTTCCTGACCGGCTTCTTCGCGACGAGCATGAACACGCTTGCCGCTCCGGACTCCTGCACCATGCCGAGGCCGGTGGTCGCGAATGGCTCGATGGCGATCACCTGCCCTTTCCTGAGAGCAGTCTTATCATGAGTGTCGCAATTAGGCACCGTCGGTTCCGTGTGGATGTTGTAGATATCAATGCCGTGGCCTGACAGATTCCTGACAGGGGCAAGCCCATAGCCGGCAATGGTGTCCTGAATGGCCTTTCCGATCTCCCCAAGCGTCACCCCCACGCCGACTATCTTGAGGGCCTCGGCGAGCGCCTGCTGCGCGGCCTTCACGGCATCGGGATAGTTCCCGGACAGGTCTATCGTATAGGCCGTGTCCCCCACCGCGCCGTCGACATGGACGCCGAGGTCAAGGGAGACCAGCTGGTTGCCAAAAACAACGGAGTCGTCCTGCTCCGGGCAGTAATGGGCGGCGATGTGGTCGCAGGAGATCTGGACGGGGAATGCCGGCTTCCCGCCCAACTCCGGGATTTTTTTCTCGATGAGTTCAGTCGTTTCAAGAAGCGAGTTGCCTTTCTTGATGAGTCCCTTGCCATATTCCAATGCCTCGGCGCTTATCCTGCCTGCCCGGATGTAGCGCTGCCTGGTCTCGTCGTCCATGCCTGGCAAGAAAGAAAGGCCGTATAAAAACGTATCTCATCAGTTAGTCTATTGAGATGGAAAAAGGGGTCAGGAATCATTCAACAGGTCGACAATGGATTTTATTTCATCATAGTGTTCTGAGCCAGGCTCCACCATCTTCAAGGTTTTACGGTGGGCATTCAGATATACAGAACCCTCATCAAATTGCAGATAAGGAATGCCGCTCTCCCAAAGCTTGAAGGTAGGAGTAGTTGCTTTTTTATAGCCATCGGGAAACTCGATAAAGGAGATTGTACTTTGCGGGTTGAGGCGGGGGTTTCCTTCTCCATGGTCCATTTTTTGGTAGGCCATGCAGATGGATTGGTTGTCATTCCGGACTCTGACCCTGTCGCCCGGGATTAAATGGGTGAGGTCTGCTTCTCGTTGGACTGCTTGGTATCCTGGTCGTGAATGGTCAGGTATCATATTTAGACGCTACTAATAAGTGGTATAAAAGACTTGTGGTTAAGCGACAAAACAGGCAGGTATGTTTATCCATAGCGCCCACCCCCCCGTGGTATCAAACCTTTATATACGCCTCTCCACCAAATCCTCCTTATGGCGAATCCTGAGGCGGAGATGCTCTTCGAGTGCTCCTGGGAGGTGTGCAACAAGGTCGGAGGCATCCACACGGTCATCTCGTCGAAAGCGGCCAAGGTGAATGCGGCCTACGGCGCGAACTACATCACCGTCGGCCCGTACTTCCACGGCAATGTCGCCGGCCAGTTCCAGGAGGAAGTCCCTCCGGACCATGTGAAGAAGGTGTTTGCCGCATTGAAGGAGAAGGGGCTGGTCTGCCATTACGGCACCTGGCTCATCGGCGGCCAGCCCAAGGCCATCCTCATGGACATCGCGAGCTTCTGGCATGCCCTCAACAGCGCCAAGAAGGACCTCTGGGAGTGGTCAAAAGTCGACTCGCTCAACGCACCGGACGACTACAACGAGCCGGTGCTGTGGAGCTACGCCACCGGCATGCTGATCGAGCTGTTGGCCAAGGAGATGCCGAACAGGAAAATCGTCGCCCAGTTCCACGAATGGCTCTCCGGCGCCGGGCTGCTCTACATCCGCCACGCTTTTCCAGGCATCGGCACTGTCTTCACCACCCACGCCACGGTCCTCGGCAGGGCGCTCGCGAATGCGGAAGCCCCGCTCTACGAGATGCTCGCCACCCTGAAACCGGAGGAGGAAGCCTACCGGCACCATGTGGAGTCCAAGCACCTCCTTGAGAAGGCATCCGCCCAAAACGCAGACTGCTTCACCACGGTGAGCGGGATCACGGGCATGGAAGCCGAGCATCTCCTCGGCAGGAAGCCGGACATCCTCCTGCCAAACGGCCTGGACATCGGCAAGTTCCCCGTCTTCGAGGAGATCCTCCTGAAGCATCGCCTGGAGCGGGACAGGATCAGCGAGTTCTGCCTCGCGTACTTCTTCCCGTACTACCAGTTTGACATCAAGAATACGCTGTATTTCTTCACCGCCTCCCGCTATGAGTTCCGGGCCAAGGGGCTTGATCTCTTCATCGAGGCGCTGGGCATCCTCAACAGGAAGCTCAGGGAGGGGAAATCGCAGAAGACCATCGTGGCGTTCCTCTGGGTCCCGTCGGGCGTCCGCAGCATCAGGCAGGAGATCATCGAGAACAAGACCTATTTCACCGACCTCAAGGATTTCCTCAGCGAGGAGAAGGAGTATATCGAGAAGAACGCGCTGTATGCCCTGATCGGCGGGAGAGGCATGGGAGAAGAGCAGCTCTTCAGCCAGGAGTTCCTGCAGGAATCAAGGAGGAAGCTGGCCAAGTTCCGCAAGAGCGGCATTCCCCCGGTCATGACGCATGAGCTTTCCGACGGCAATGACATCATCACGCGCTCCATCCTCAATGCGGGGCTGCTCAACAGGGAGGAAGACCGCGTGAAGGTGATATACTATCCCACATACCTCAACGGGGCTGACGGGCTCCTCGACCTGAACTATTACGAGGCCATGGAGGGATGCCATCTCGGCGTCTTCCCCTCCTACTACGAGCCATGGGGCTACACGCCGCTGGAAGCCGGGGCATTGGGGGTGCCGTCCATCACCACCGACCTTTCCGGCTTCGGGAGGTATTTCTGCACGGACTGCCGCCAGGGAGGGTATCCCGGCATCTACGTGGTGGAGCGGCTGGGCAGGAGGTACGAGGAATCGCTCTCCCAGCTCGCGGCATTCATGCACAAGTTCGCGCTCCTCAGCAGGGAAGAGCGCACGAGGGACAAGCTCGAGGCGAGGAGGGTTGCGGCCACCGTCGACTGGGAGATGCTCGTGAACAACTACGTGAACGCCCACAATCTCGCCATGAAGAAGGCAGCGGGAAGATAAAGGAAAAGGGGCGCGAAGGGCGGCTGCGCGCAAGGAGCAGGCCGAAAAAGAGGAGCGATGCAGGTAACCCACTTATTCGGGAAAAAGCGCGTCAGCAAAGGCGTGAAAGGTCCGGTGCAGGCGCTGCTCACGGACAGGAATGGCAGCTACTTCCTCTGGGAGGATTCCCCGACGACGCGCTATGGCGGCTTCTTCTGGTATGACGTATCAAGCAAAAAAATGTTCAAAATTATAGAACATATTAATCAAAAAGGTACTGAAAAAATGACAGAAATAGTGAACGATTTTTGCATGATAAGGCGGCGGGGAGGCTACTCCGGCGAGGCCGCGTTCATGCCGTCCGGACGCTCTTCGCTCGTCTGCACCTTGAGCAGGACCGGCGAGATGGAGTTCTTTCTTGACGTCAAAGAGTCGTTCGACAGCCGTGAATGGGGGAGGCATTACGCTATTACGGAAGAGAAAGGGTGCGTCGTCGTGCGCTTCACCAAGAGGACGGACGGGCGCGAGGACGGGAGCCACGGCCAGGAGGAGTATTCCCTCTACCTCGCCATCGCAGGCCACGATTCTTTTTCCCGCAGGGAAGAATGGACAAGGCGGGAGTATGCCGCAGACCGGGAGAGGAACTCCCCTCCGTCCTCCCGCTACGTTCTCGGCGCGGGATCGCTGAAAGGCAGGGCCTTCGTCTTCTCGGTCTCGCGGGACAAGGAGAACGCAATGAAGGAGGCGAAATCGCTGCTTGGCCTCTATCCACGGATGATGAAGGAGGAAGAACAGTCTCTCAGGGCGCTTGCCAGGCAAAAAAACGTGGCCCTGGTTCTGTCTTCGTCGGAGGTAAGCGAAGAGGCGAAGATGGCGTTTCTGTCCGCGTTCTTCTCGCTTGACCGGCTCGCCGTCCACCATCAGGCATCAAGGGGCATCTTCGCGGGACTGCCGTGGTTCTTCCAGTTCTGGTCAAGGGACTCCCTGGTGGCTGCCAAGGCATTGGGAATCATCCATCCGAGACTGGAGCGGGAGATCATTGTCCAGTATCTCCATGCGGTGGGGGATGACGGCCGCCTGCCGAACTGCCTGCCGGTGTATCCCGGCTCTCCGAACGGAAGCGCGGATTCCATTGGCTGGCTGTTCCTGCGCGCGGAGGAAGGTGCTGGCCGGGCGCTCCTCAAGAGCGCAGTCACAAAGGCAGCGGAAGGGCTTCTCAGTCGCCATACGCAGGACATGCTTGACATCAATGGGCCGAAGGAGACCTGGATGGACACCCAGCACGGCGACGATGGCAGGCAGGGAAAGCGGATAGAGATCCAGGCATTGCGCCTCGCATTATATCGCACCGCCCACCAGATGACGGGAAACGGCAGATATCTGGTCAGGGAACAGGAAATGAGGGAACAGGTGAGAAAGGCATTCTGGGACGGCAAGAAACTGGCGGATGGCGAGAATGATGTCACCATCCGCCCGAACGTCTTCATCGCCGCCTATGCCTATCCGGACCTCCTCTCCCCAAAGGAATGGGAAACCTGCTTTGATAGCATGCTGCCAAAACTCTGGCTTCCCTGGGGAGGCCTGTCCACCATTGATGTTTCCCATTCCCTCTTCAGGAAGGAGCACACCGGCCAGGATGTCGCCAGCTATCATCGGGGAGACTCATGGTTCTGGGTCAATAATCTCGCGGCGCTGGTGTTGTCTAGGGCCAATAAAGTGAGATTCAAAAGGTATATTGAGAAAATTACTGGCGCTTCGATCAAGGAAATCCTCTGGCAGGGCGCCATCGGCCATCACGCGGAGCTTTCTTCCGCCTCGTCGCTGAGAAGCCAGGGCTGCCTCGCGCAGGCATGGAGCGATGCGATGTTCGTGGAATTGGTGATTGAGTTAAGCAAAGGAGAGCAGTAGTCAGGCAGGTTTAACACCTCGCGGAGGATTTGTTGGACCTTGATACGCGCACATAAAATGGTGGTCGCGTCCTGCGATGATGAGTTCCATATTGTCCTTGAAATATGCTTGATTCCGCTCATAGACAGCGCGTAGGTTTCCTAAGAAAGAATCATATGGCTGAGTAACTGGTCCAAGAGAGGTGTGCGCTCCCCATTGGCCTCCACAAATGGAGATGCTTCCATTGGGATGAAGAGTGAACCCGTTCAAGAGGAGCGAGGAACAGATTTCCGATCGTCTTTCCACGGGCTCGGGATCAACTAAGTCAGGTAAGCGTTCCAGCCCTCTCCGTGTTTGGGCCCACCGCCCAAGGTTTTGCAGGAATGCCGTTGTGATATCCACCTTGTATCCTGTTTCCCTGTGGATAAAAAACCCTGGAACGCCATCTGTGGGAGAAGATTCTCCCCCCATCACCATCTGGAAAATTCCTGAATCAGAAGATGCTGGTCCAAAAACATTGACAAGTATGTTTCTTGCTTTTTCACTCAGTCGTCCTGTCACCGTAGAATAGCTTCCCCCATATTTGCAGTGGAGCTCAAAATCAAGTCGATCGAAAGAAGGTTCATCCACATGGAAGCTTCTTCTTGCATGAGGGTATACACCAACAAAACCGTTGGCTCGCATGATTTTTTTTAAATAATCAAACGTCGTGAACGTATAGGCTTCCCCATAGGATGGGCTTGAAGCGACATTGATGATTACGTTGTCCGCAAACTTGATTGCCTTATCGAGGACGGGAACAATCTCATCTGTGAGTATCGGAAGCGCCGTCTTCTCCGGTTGCCTGAATACGTCCGGGCTGTAAAGATTAAAGCTTATTCGTTGCATGAATGTGATATCCCCCTCTTTCCGTTGGACGAACTGTTGCAGGCGGAGGTATTCCCCCATTATCGCCTTCTCTCGCGCCCTTATTCCTTTGGTGTCCAAAGCGAACGTCCGCACACCTTTATCATAAAAAGCGCTGAGATAATCGGTGAACCGGAATGGTTGATTGTCATATGATGCCACCTGCATTGGCTCTCCCTCATGGCCGAAATGCATGACGGGAAACAAGGCGAGAATGTCTTTGTTTGCATACTTTGCCGCCTTGGGGGATAAGGTTGTCCCTTTGGAAATGGAGTCTACATTGCAGTGGACACAGCGCTTTGTGCATTTATCTGTGATAATCGTAGCGAGCCTTCTTCCAGTTACATCATTTTTGGAATAGTTCTGGGTGCGTCGCAATGCTTCCGTGACATCCAGACCCTGAATACTCACTGCTTCTTTGAGATTTACCACCCGCTCTAAATCCCCTAGGGCTGAAATCTTAGGATACTCTGTACTGTCGGTTATCACCCCTCTGTGGACAAGAAAATCAAGGCTTTGGTGGGCGCGCCGAGCCAAATCACTTGCCTCAGTCGTCTTGCCAACAAAAATTTTTTGGCCCACAGCATCTATTTGGGTTCGTAAATTTTTAATTACCATTGTAAAGTGAATAATATCATCACCTTAAATATCTTTCTTACGCCGTGTATTGGTTAATCCCCGGCTGCTCGGCTTTTATCTTCCGTCGAAGCACATAAGACCACCAGCCACAGATTAAACAGAACCCTTACGCCGTTGCTCTGTCCCGAATCTCCGTTTCACTCCGGGTTACTGGCTTCCCGCCTTTTGCTCCTATCATGGAGGGGGCTGCCTCCCCGTAGTCCACGCAGTGGATGCCGGAGGTGCGCCTCCGAGCAGGGGCGACCCCCGCGACGCCCTTGATGTTCGCATGGCCAGCGTTCGACTGATGCCGCTAACCACGTTCAGGACAGAGCCTTACGCCGTGACAGACAACAGGATACTACCCTAAATTGTTATCAATTAGATTAGCAGTTCTTTGGTAAGTAATTTATACTGAAGGAAGGAGCTCCCCTCATCATCTGTTCTTTGATGGCGGCGCTCTCTCGGCGTGGTGCCCCTTATGCGAGAAATAGTTCGCCAGCGCGATGAGGAGGATGCTTATCGCCAGGTACAGGATGCTCAAAGGCTGGGTGAACTTCAGCAGGACGACGCTCTTGAAGAAGTACACCATGAGGATGATGATGATGACCTTGGTCAATGTCGCCTTGAGCTCCTCGAGGGAATGGAAGGTGAGCCATTTCGGGTAGAGCGATTTCCCATCCTTCTCGCTTTTGATCACGTCTATCTCGCTGATGAACAGCTCGTAGACGCCCAGCGAGATGATGATGAGGATGATCCCGAGAAGGAACTCGTCAAGCGAGGAGATGAGGTAGACGATGACTCTGTTCGCATCTGCCTCTTCGCCCGTTCGTATGCTGGAGATCACTTCCGATGCCGCTTTCGCCGTGCTCTGCACCCCGATGGAGAATGCGATGACCGAGGAGGTGAGAAGGGCGACCACCGCGATGAGGATGATGAACCTGAAATTCCATATCCCCTTCTCGAACAGCCGTTCTGCCTTGCCTGCCATCGTGTGCCTCTCCAATCCGGTAAAGCTGCTACTCCCCCTGGTCCGCAGCGGATGCCTTCGGCTTCCTCCTGCTGAGGATGTCCTCCACCACTTCCTCCGCCTGGGCCTGGGTGACGAACTTGACGGGATTCCACATCGCGATATAGCGCTCGAGCACCTTGACGTCCTCCTGCCGGGCGAGGGACTGCATCTCCTTGATCACCAGCACCATCTTGTCGCGCAGGTCATGCAGCTCGCGGCGCAGCTCGTTGATGTCGGACGTCAGCGTCTTGATGTCCGTCGCCACGTGCCTGTTCTTGACGAGGATGTTCTCCTCCGTCACCTGCACGATCTTGCGGAGGTTGGTCAGGCTCTGCTCAAGGGCGCGGACGCGGCGCTCGATGGAGCCGAAATCCATCTGCGGCATCGTGTCCGGCGGCGGCTGCTCGTGCTTGGGGAAGCTGGGGAAGGGGATGCTCACCATGGGCCCTCTGGCGCAGGGGAATATTAAAGGTTATGTGAGCATGGGGAAGTGGTATTTGATAAAACCGAAAGATTTAAAAATCAAATAATATAAAAAGTATTTTCAGTGATTTAATAGATTAAATATATTTTATGTTATATTGAGGGCGGCAAGCATCCGATGAAAAAGCCCATCAGCGCCACGATAGACGGTGACCTCATCTCCTGGATAGAGGCAGAAGTCGACGGCAGGAAGTTCCGCAACAAGTCCCATCTCATCGAGGTGGCATTGCAGAACATGCGCAGGGAGGTGAGGAAGTAATGGCCCTCTTTGACTCCAGGAAGCCGTTCTCGCATGACGTCATCAGGGAGGGGGAAGAGACCATCCTTCTCATCGACATGGAGCAGTATCCGCTCATCCCTTCCCTCGAGGACGACCCGGTGTGCATGTCCCGCACCGTCGACATCCTCGCGGAGATCGGCAGCGCGACGAAGCTCATCTACACCCAGAAGCGCAATTACGAGTACAATTTCACCCAGACCTCCATGCTCCGCGAGATTGCCGGCATCTACCGGCAGCTCTCCAAGAGCAAGAATGCCTCCCCCGCGCTCTCGCTGCTCGGGGATGTCGCCTGCTCGCGCTACGTGGCTCCATGGTACGCATTCATCCAGAAGATGGTCATGGACCATATCAAGAAGGATCCCATCGGCGCCTATCTCGAGATCAGGAGGGAGATGCGCGACGAGCGCATCAACATCGACAAGTCAGCCGACCAGGATTTCATCCGCTGCGACCGCAAGTATCTCGCCGCGCTGCAGTACCTGGCTGCCCTACTCGACCGCTCGAAGCTCATCCAGGCGGCTCAGCCCCATCTTGCCGGCCATAAGGTCGGGGAGCGGGAGGTCTACCGCCGCATCTTCACCCCGGAGATACGCCCGGACTTCATGTTCACCAAGCTCATGGCGAATGTCCCCGCGGACGGCGAGGAGGTCGACAGCTATTCCATAGACAAGGGCACCGAGGTCACCATCTTCAAGCTGCCGGACACCGTGCATTACCTCTACCACCTCTCCCCTCCGGAGTTCAAGCTGAGCGAGGCGCACTATGAGATCCTCGACAGCGCGCGCAAGATACTCTCCGAGCACAAGCCCACGCGCACGGAGTTCATCAACCCCGAGCGGATGCGCGAGGTGTTCTCCAACATCGGCTCCGACCTCATCGAGGAGCTCGCCTCCTACCGGAACGTGCGCCTGTCGCCCAAGGAGGTGGAGCAGCTCACCAGCATCCTGGTGCGGTACAGCGTCGGCTTCGGCCTCATCGAGGTGCTGCTCCAGGACGAGCGCGTGCAGGACATCACCATCAATTCGCCGCTGGGGGAGATACCCATCTTCATCGTCCACCAGGACTACACGGACTGCAAGACCAACATCATCCCCACGCGCACGGACGCGGACTCCTGGGCGTCGAAACTGCGCCTGATATCCGGCAGCCCGCTGGACGAGGCCAACCCCATCCTCGACACCGAGCTGCTCATCCCCGGGGCGAATGCGAGGGTGGCCGTCATCTCCTCCCCCCTCAACCCCACGGGCCTTGCGTTCGCGCTGCGCCGGCACCGCGACAAGCCGTGGACCCTCCCGCTGTTCATCAAGAACCGCATGCTCACCTCCCTTTCGGCGGGCATAATCTCCTTCATCGTTGACGGCGCGCGCACCATGCTGGTGGCGGGGACGAGGAGCGCGGGGAAGACCTCCCTCCTCGGCGCGGTGCTGGTGGAGCTTATGCGGAAATACCGCGTCATCACCATTGAGGATACCCTCGAGCTGCCGACCAAGGCGCTGAGGGACTACGGCTACAACATCCAGTCCATGAAGGTCGCGGCGGCATTGACGAAGGGTTCCGCGGATGTCTCCGCTGACGAGGGCATCCGCACGACGTTGAGGATGGGGGATTCCGCGCTGATCGTCGGCGAGATCAGGAGCAAGGAAGCCCTCGCATTGTACGAGGCCATGCGCATCGGCGCGTTGGCGAACATCGTCGCGGGCACGATCCACGGCGATTCCCCGTACGGCATCTTCGACAGGGTGGTCAACGATCTCGGCGTGCCGCGGACGTCGTTCAAGGCGACCGATGTCATCATCGTGGCCAATCCCATCAGGAGTCCCGATGGCCTGCACCGCTGGAGGCGCGTCACCCAGATCACCGAGGTGAGGAAGCACTGGAACAACGACCCGCTGGACGAGGGGGGATTCATGGACCTCATGAAATACGACTCCAAGGCAGACCAGCTCCTTCCCACGGACGATCTCATCCATGGCGACTCCGACGTCCTCAAGGGCATCGCCTCAAGTATCAAGGACTGGGCGGGAAGCTGGGACGCGGTGTGGGACAACATCCTCCTCCGGGCGAAGATCAAGCAGGCCATGGTGGACATCGCCGTCAAGACCGGCAACATGAACCTCATCGAGGCGGAATCCGTCATCCAGGCCAACGACCAGTTCCACAAGATATCCGACACGGTGAGGGAGGAGGTCGGCAGCCTCGATTCGGAGAGGATATTCTTCGAGTGGAACGAGTGGTTCAAGAGACAGATCAAGCGGGATGAGATCAGGCAGAAGGGGGAATGATAGGAAGGGATATGGAAGGGAGGTACAATACATCGGATATGCCCATAAAAGGGCAATCAGCAAGTCGCTGTCATAGCATTCCATAAAAAGAGGTGAGCGGTGCCGGATCAGCAGGAGCAGGCCAAGTTGCGCAGCCTGATAGACCTATACAAGCGCAACCTGGAGAGGGAGCTCGGCGTCAAGGTAGAGAAATCCTCCCAGATAAACTCCCGGGAGTACCAGCAGTTCAAGGAGGAGTTCATGCCCACCCACCTGGGATGGTATGAGAAGGCCTGCAACATCAGCGAGAAGGTCCTGAGGATAAAGCCGGACAAGAAGCAGGCTGCGGCACTGCAGGAGTCCATCGACATCTGCCATCTCGGCATCACTCCGTCCGGAGCGGTCTCATTCTCGTTCCTCGCCCCCACGCTCCTCATCGTCTTCGGCTCCCTGTTCTCCTACATGCTCTTCCAGTCGATGTTCTTCATCCTGTTCTTCGCCGTCGGCGGGGCAGCCCTCATCAGGGTGTTCGGCAAGATGCCGGAGTTCCTGGCGAACAACTGGCGCCTGAAAGCGAGCAACCAGATGGTGCTCTCGGTGTTCTACGTGGTCACGTACATGCGCCACACGCCGAACCTGGAGAACGCGATCGTCTTCGCCTCCGACCACCTCGCCCCTCCGCTCGCCCTCGACCTCCGGAAGATCATGTGGGACGTGGAGACCGAGAAGTACTCCTCCGTCAAGGAGGCGCTGGACGCCTACCTCGAGACCTGGAAGAAATGGAACATGGAGTTCGTCGAGGCGTTCCATCTCATCGAGTCCTCGCTCTACGAGGGTGACGAGGCCAGGCGCCTGGGCTCATTGGACAAGGCGCTCGACGTCATCCTCGAAGAGACATACGAGAAGATGCTGCACTACGCCCACAACCTGCAGAACCCCATCACCATGCTGCACATGCTCGGCGTCATCATGCCGATCCTCGGCCTGGTCATCCTTCCCCTCGTCGTCAGTTTCACCGAGAACGCGAAATGGTACCACATCGCGCTCATCTACAACATCATCCTCCCCATCATCGTCTATTTCATGGGGAAGAACATCCTCTCGAAGCGGCCGACGGGCTACGGAGACACGGACATCTCGGAGGAGAATCCCGAGCTGAAGAGATACAAGACCATCCGCCTCAATCTGGGGGGCGTGGAGGTGCAGATGAGCCCGCTGGTGATAAGCGTCATCGTGTTCCTCATCTGCTTCGCCATCGGCATGTCCCCCCTGTTCCTCCACGCAGCCGGCTTCCCTGATTTCGGGTTCGGCGGGGACGATCCCAAGAGCCAGTGCGGCGCGAGGTTCTGCATGCTCGAGTACAAGGAAAACCCCACGACGGGGGTGTTGGACGGCCCCTTCGGCCTCGGCTCAGCCCTCATCAGCCTGTTCGTCCCCCTCAGCCTGGGGCTGCTGATCGGCCTGTACTATCGCCTGCGCTCCAAGGATGTCATCTCCATACGCAACCGCGCCAAGCAGCTCGAGCTGGAGTTCGCGGCAGCGCTGTTCCAGCTGGGCAACCGGTTGGGCGACAACCTGCCGGTGGAGATCGCCGTCGAGAAGGTGAGCACCTCCATGGAAGGCACGATTTCCGGCAGCTTCTTCCGGCTCGTGAGCATGAACCAAAGGAGGCTGGGCATGGGCATCGACGAGGCCATCTTCGACCCGAAGCGGGGGGCGTTGGTGCAGTTCCCCTCCAGCATGATCGAGAGCTCCATGAAGGTGCTGACCCAGAGCATCAGGAAAGGGCCGAAGATTGCGGCGCAGGCGCTGACGAATGTCTCGCGCTACATCAAGGAGATCCACAAGGTGAATGAGAGGCTGAAGGACATCATGTCGGACATCATCTCCTCGATGAAGTCCCAGATCAATTTCCTGGCGCCGGCCATCGCGGGCGTGGTCATCGGCATCACCTCCATGGTCACCACCATCCTGAGCAAGCTCGGCCAGCAGCTCAAGGAAGTCACTTCAAGCGTGGGCACGGACGCCGCGGCCGCCCCCACCGGCCTGCTCACCATCTTCGGCCAGGGCATCCCGACGTTCCACTTCCAGATCATCGTCGGCATCTACGTCGTGCAGATCGTCTACATCCTCACCATCATGGCCAACGGCATCGAGAACGGCGCGGACAAGCTCAATGAGGAGTATCTCCTCGGCAAGAACGTGATCAGGAGCACCATCCTCTACTGCCTCATCGCCCTCACCGTCATGATCATGTTCAACATGATCGCAGGGAGCATACTCACGGTGTCGCTCTCCGGGTAAGTCAAGAACCGAGGGAGCGGGTATCCGCAGAAGGGCTCATTTCTTATTGGTTTTTTTTATCCACCATCTCTTGAAGAACGGCAGCGTCAGCGTCGAGAGGAGGAACCCCAGTGTCGGCACCAGGGCGGTGAGGAAAGGCTGCGGGGCGCTGATGATCCACAGGAAAACAACGGCTGTGCAGTAGGTGATGCCGGCAATGATGAGTCTCCTTGTCCTGCTGGTCTCCCAGGCCTTGTCGGCTTCCACCTTCCTGTTGCGCTCCTGGATGAGCCGGAGTTCTTTTTTCATGGCACTGAACGCATTTTATGATTGGAGTATTAAAACATTTTGAGAAAATGAATGGGGACGGAGGAATTTGAATCCTCGACAACTACGTGCCTAAGAGACTGAATTTCTTCAGCGTACTGAGCTGCATTCGTCATGCATGTGCTCTCCCAGGCTGAGCTACGTCCCCGTGGAAGGATGAGGTGCTTGGGACGATTTAAATAGCTTATGGTGAAGAAAAATCAGATGACATCCTCTTCGTCATCGACAGGGCCGTTGCCGCCGTCATCGTCCTGCTTCTTCTGTGCCGCGGCGCTTGAGTCCTCGCCCTTGTGCGTGTCCGGGTTCTCTCCGATGACCTCGATCTTCCCGAAGCGCCCGGTGGAGACCTGGAGCTCCCCCTGCCATTCGGAGACATAGCCGTTCGTGATCCGTATCCTGTCGCCGCCCTTCACCTGGTCGATCTCGTCGTTCCACAGGGTGAGCTTGACGTCCCCGGTATCGTCTTTCGCGACCGCGGTGGACACTCTTCCGGGCTTCCCGAACTTCTGGAACTCCCGCGAAGGGCCGACGTCGAGGATGTCCAGTTCGATGTTCACGTTCCCCTGCTTGGATTGCAGTTCCTTGACTTTCATGGTGAAGGGGGAAGCACAGGCATATATAAAATTTTGGCAGGGAGATGGGTTGCGGAAAATGCCGCGCCGGGTGCATGAACCCTGCTGAATGGTAAACGGGGCTTGATGGGGCGTGCCATTCACAACATTTATATATGTTCAGTATACATAAAAGGCTACTAGTGGGTACAGGCAACATCATGGCTGACGGAAAGACCATAGGCATCATAAGCCTGAAAGGAGGAGTCGGGAAAACGAGCTCGGTGGCGAATCTCGGCGCCGCGCTCGCATCGGAGTTCGGCCGGAAGGTGCTGGTGGTGGACGCCAACTTTTCCGCCCCGAACCTGGGGCTCCATCTCGGGCTCATCAATCCGAAGGTGACGATACACGATGTCCTCCTCGGCAGGTGCAAGGCGGAAGACGCAGTCCACGAGCACAAGGCGGGGTTCCACTTGATCCCGGGGGCATATGTGTCAAGGAAGGTGCGGCCGTCCGCCCTGAATGACAGGATCAGCCATCTGAAGGAGCGGTATGACGACATCGTGATAGACTCCTCCCCAAACCTGAACGAGGAGATGCTCGCGACGATGATGGCCTCCGACGAGCTCCTCGTGATCACCAGCCCGGACTACCCAACCCTCAGCGCGACATTGCGGGCCGTCAGGCTCGCGCGGCAGAAGCGGACGCCGATTACCGGCATCGTGCTCAACAAGGTGAGGGGCAAGAGGTTCGAGCTCAGGACCGAGGACATAGAGCATGCCGCGCAGGTCCCCGTGATCGGCGTGCTTCCCGAGGACATCAACATGCTCGAATCGGTCTCTGTCGCCACTCCGCTCGTGCTGCACAAGGGGAGGTCTGACGCGGCCATCGCGTACAAGAAGCTGGCCGCCCGGCTTATCGGGAGAGAATACCGGGATCCGCGGCTGCTGCAGCGCCTGAAGTCGGTGCTCGGCATGGGGCCGCGGGAAAAGTAAGTGGGGGTTTCCTGGCCGGAGAAGGTTTTTCTATGGTTTTGCCTTGGACAGTTCAGTTGCCGGAGACGATCTTGCCCACGCCTTCAAGGGAAGCCCCCTCGATCAGCTTCCGCAGGGTGTCCCGAATCCCCTCGACAGGAACGCGTGCCTGCGTCGTGGAATCCCTGTCACGGATGGTCACGGTGCCGTCCTCCAAACCCTCGAAGTCGACGGTGATGCAGAACGGCGTCCCCAGCTCATCATTGCGCGCATACCTTCTGCCCACCGTGCCTGATTGGTCATAGGCGCAGTGGAATTCCTTTGACAGTTCAGCGTAGATCTCTTTTGCCTTTTTTATCAATGGTTCTTTGTTGACCAGCGGGAAAATGCCGGCCTTTATTGGCGCCAGCTTGGGGTGGAGGTGCAGGACGATGTTCTCCCGTTCCCTGCTGTGCTCATATCCGTCGAAGAGGAAGACAAGGGCCGCACGCTCCACTCCCTGTGCAGGTTCGCAGATGACGTGGGGGATGACTTTCTTCTTCGTCTCTTCATCGTGGAGGCTTAAATCAGCTTTGGAGTGTTTCATGTGCTGGGTAAGGTCAAAATCGGTCCTGTTCGCAAAGCCCTGGAGCTCTTTCCATCCGAAGGGAAACTGGTATTCCAGATCCCAGGTGTCGAAGGCGTAGTGGCTCAGCTCATCCTTGACGTGCTGCCGTATCCTGAAATGGTCTGGTTTCGCGCCGAGCGCGATGAACCACTTGTGCATGGTCGCCATCCAATAGGCATGCCAGGGGGTCTTGATGACATGGCCCTGGAGAGCGTCTTTGACGGACATTTTTGCCATATCCCTGCCTTCCTTCTGCATCCCCTGGGAATAGACATAAAGTTCGTGGTCCTCCACTTCCCCGATGAAGGGGCAGTCGCCGTATTTCCCAGGATGGACAAAATACTCAATCTCCATCAGTTCGAATTCCCGCATCCTGAAGAGGAAGTCCCTCGGGGAGATCTCGTTCCTGTACGCCTTGCCGACCTGCGCGATGCCGAAGGGGAGCTTCAGCCGCGCGTTTTCGGCGATGAGGCGAAAGTCAGCGAACATGAGCTGGGCGGTCTCCGGGCGGAGGTACGCGGTCGATGTCGCCGTTTTGGTCGGCCCGACAGTGGTCTCGAACATGAGATTGAACGCCTTCGGCTCTCCGAGGGCCGCGTTTCCGCACTTGGGGCACTTGAGGTTGTTCTTCCGGATAAGGCCGGAAAGCTCGTCAGGGGCCATTCCTGCGGTTTGGATCTTGAGCTTGTCCTCGACCAGGTGGTCGGCCCGGTGGCGCGCGTTGCATTTCCCGCACTCCACCAGGATATCGGCAAAGCCGCCCACATGGCCCGATGCCTTCCACACAGATGGATGGGTGATGATCGAGCCGTCCATGCCCGCGATGTCCTGCCTGCCATGCACGAAGGACTGCCACCATGCCGCCTTGATGTTGTTTTTGAGCTCCACTCCCGCGGGCCCGAAGTCGAAGAAGCCGGACAGCCCGCCGTACACCTCCGCGGTGGGGTAGACGAATCCCTTCCGCTTGCAGAACGAGGCCATGTCCTCAATGGTGATGGTCATGGCGTTTAGTGGGGCTGGGCGTTATTTAAAGGTTATTGTATGCGGAATGAAGCAAAGAAAGCCATGTTCGCCTTTCGGCTCGCGAACTCTTGGCGCCCTCCCAGTGGGCGCGTTGGTTGATAGAGCAACACTCAAGATTGCAGTTTCCTTTGCTGCAGTCGTTGCTCGGCATAATCCAGAATCGTCTGGTCAAAGAACCGCTTCTCATATCCCCCAGGCGCATTTTCCCGGGCCACTTTCAGCGCATATCGCGGGTCCCGCAGCGGCCCTGGCCTTTTGCGGTGGGGAAACTCTATCTTCCATTCGTCATCCTTGAACATTGCATCAATCGGGAAATGTGAGAACTGGACAATTGGCCAGCCATAGGTCGCTTCCCGCAGGCCGCGGTAGTGGCTGGAGATGACCATGAGCGAGCTGCCTTGATCCTGCACTGACTTCATGATGCCGTATGTCAATGCTCTCCCTCCCTTCCATTCTGTGGAGGTGAAGGTTTCGTCCATCAGGACGAGCCAATACTCACCGGCAGGCGGAACCACTTCGTTGGCATATCTGCAGTCTGTTTGGAAGGCGGAGAGGACATTCCCCTCACCCTTTTCCCGCATGATGATGCGGTCGCGCATCGAGTAGATGATGTTTTTTGCGGGGACGTACCCTCCTGATTGCGCTCTCACGGCTATCCTCCCTATCTTCTTCAGGTCGCATGTCTTGCCGCCATCATTGCTGCCCTCAAGGACCTCGACTCTCTTGCGAGGGTACAACCTGGTGTTGTTTGGAACGATTGAGTCATTATGATACAATTCATATTTGCCTTCTATGATAACAAACGTATTGCCCTCCCTTGGCAAAATAGTGGGTTTCACCCACCCATTCTCGACGGCTTGGTCCGCGAGGCTCTTGTAGGTGTAGAGTTCCGAAAAGAACGATTTCATCATCGAGAATGCCTCTCCGAAGCCCTTGATTTTTTCCACGCTGATGATGCCTTCCAAATCCGCCTGGGTGATGCCGATTCTGGCGCCGACATCTTCCCTATGCTTAGGATCCCCCTCCAATTCCTTCCTATCGTGAGGACTCATTTTTGATGACTCCCCTCTTCTGACATGCAGCCTTCCCTCTATTGCCCTAAACTGGTTCTCGATTCCGGCGAGATACTCAAAAAATACCCTTACTGGGCCGCCTTCAGCCATCAGGGCCTCGTATTGCTGGGTTATGCCGCTGAATGTTTCCGTCGCGAAATGCCTTTTTTTCAGGTAGAGAGGCAATGCCCGGTAGTTCTTCATCATCTCTCCAATCATCTTTCGATAGCCATCGATGTTCTTGTGCTTTTCTTCCATGGAAAAGGAGCCCGCAATCGCACCCAAATTGTGGATGAGGCGTGTCTCGTAATCAGGGCTGAAGGCCGCGGAAATCCTGTCCGCACGCTTGCGCACGTTCTTTTCTTTGATGAACACTTCTATGGTGCCGAGCCGATCGCGGACCTTATGATAGTCTAACAAGGGGGTTTGCATCATTTCCTCAATCTTTGTGTCCAGTTCCTTGGAATAACTGAAGTTAAAATTGGCCTCTGTCGAGAACCATCTCCTTAAACTTCCCAGGCCATCTTCTCTCCACATGCTTTTTACCAGCAATGACTTTGTATGCCCATCGACGACTCCTTCAATGCCTGCCGCTTGAGGCACCTCCCCTTCCGCAATGTGTTGGTTTATTCTGTCGACATTGACGCCTTCAATGCCGCCATTCTTCTCTAAGAATCTGAAGGCGTGACCGATTATAGCTGGATGAATCTTTTCTTCAACCGCGATGACGGGAGCGTAGTCAAGCCGCCTATTCGGCCCATCCTTGACTTTGTAGGTGAATCGTATGCCCTGCGGGGTGTCCTCAAACTCAACATGCCTGAAAAAGACTCCTTCCATCCTTGGATCGTTGATGATGTCGTGGAGGGAAGGATAATGGCTGGTGATGATTGCCCTTGTAGGTTTGGCTTCAGCGAATCTGCGGAGCGTGCCATAGGTCAACGCTTCCCCTTCATCGTGGTTGGTGGAAAGGTAAGTCTCATCAATGCCCAAGAACACATTTCCTCCTAGTTGATCAACCAGTGTTTGGATGGAGTGCAGTTCTTCCTTGAGGGCTCCCGACCTTCCCATGCCCGTTGGCTTCAGGCGGCAGATGACATCATCAAAATGTGAGGCGCGCGCCTTCTGCGCCGGCACATAGCCGCCTGTCCGCACCTGGTTGGCGATGAATGCCGTTTCAAATAGGTAATTCGTCTTGCCGCAGGCATTTGACCCATCGATCACCATCACCCTATTTTCCAGGTTGAAGGAAATGTCATTGGGAACATTCCCGGATTCTCTTTGGAGCCGCGTCATGGGGTACCAACCCCCGACGATTTCCAAGACGCCCTCATCCTTAGGTGCGGATTCCGGTAGGCACCATGGCCTTGGTTGGGAGCGGATGAATTCCGCATAGGCGGTGAAGGCAGCCAACCGCGTGCCAACACTGTCGAGGAACGGGAGATAGCCGTCTGCGGCTGAAATGGGATTCTGTGCATGAAACTTGTCGAGCAATTTCTGCAATGCAGGGGATTTCTGGCCACGCATGCTGCCTTGTCTCTTCTGCTTTTCCCCTTCCTTTCCTTGGCCTTCTTCCGCTTCATCGTCCTCAAATCCCCTCCTTTTGCCAAAGTAGAGCGGCCTTGCTCCAGAGTCCTCTGTTGGATCATATTTTTCTAGTTTCTTTATCAACGAAGCTCCGCTCACATAGAGTGTTTTCATGAACATCCGTTCAAGCCCGCTAAAATCTGCAGGTTTTTCGTTTACCACGTCCTTGATATAACGGCATGCCCAGTGAAATTCACTTATCCCTAAAACAGTTTCCCTCAGGGGAATAAGCAGAGCACGCATTTCCCTGGAAGGAGGGTCTTTCTTCAGCAAATAATTCACAATTTTTACAATTTCCTCGTACTTCGTGACAAATTCTCCCGCAGTCCCCATGAAATCATCATAGAAAGGCTGCCTCTCAAGCGTCGCTCCCCACCTTGAGCCCAGAAGGTTGGCACTGATCAGTTTGGCCATGCTGGAAAGATGCATATAAGGCTCTATGAGTTTGTTGACGGCAGTTTCCAACGACCTTACAGTGCTCAAATACTGCTTGTCTTCAACGAGTGCTTTGTGCGTCATCCTCCTGTCCTCTGCCTCGGCTTCGGAAAGAGGCTTGAGCCAGAGCTGCTCGTAGAATTTCCTAACCTCATACTCTTTAGCTTCGCGTTGCAGGAGGATGATGTCTGTCCCATTTCCGATTCTGAACGGGTTTCCTAGGTTGTAGAAATTAGGGACGAATGTCGTCTCATCCGGCTCGCCCCTAAAGTGCCTTAACGCATGCATCAGGTTTTCCCCTGTGCCTTGCGCTCGCATCCGTCTCTGCCTTTTTTCATAAAGATTGATTGTCCTAGATGTCCTTTTTTGCGGATTGTGACGATCATCCCTGCTGTGCTCCAAAGGAGCGTAGAAAGAATTGTGCAGGATGCGCGGGTCCCAGTTAATGGAATCCCTTTCCCTGCCAAACCAGGTAAGCTCATATCGCCTGTCTTCCTCCCCCTTGAAAAGGAGGCGCACAGTCTCCGTGTCAGCGCCAAAGCCTTGTCGGGAGAAAAACCCCCTATCAGGTTTATCAATGCATACTTGCGGCACATGTTTGAGGTTGCCCTCTATGCCTTGTCCCGTGTACAGCAGTGCTACCTTAGCTTGCGGGACTTCCCGCCTGATCTTTTCAGCAACGGAAGGATGGGCGATGACCAGGTCTGCTTCCTTCAAACGCTTCGTAAGCTCGGTGGGGCGGAAACGGTAATCGTATCCTGCTTCCTGAAATTCTCTGGCGAGGGGATCCTTAGCAGGATCTTGTATGTTTTCATAGTCGTTATAGTCATAAAGAGAGTCTGATGACAGTAAATCTTTTAGCATTCTTCTGCTTCTCGCATCAAATTCCTGGGAGATGCGCTTATGTCTCACGACAATCTCAGATTCGTCAACGCCTTTGCCCAGCGCTCTCCTCTGGAAGAGAGAAGTGTCCATCTCAGTCCAGCTTGTGCGCTCATCGCGAATGAATTGGTTAGGATGCTCATGGTCCCGGAAATCTCTGCTCCTCTGTCCATTTTCCACACCATACCTCAAGACTAGGATGTCTAGCCCCAGGGGAAGAATCTCGTCAATATGGACTGGGCTATTGCTCGCCTTGGCAGTATTCAGTATGGTGTCCAAAAGATGCATCTACTGGATGACCGAAGAGGCATTTATAAATGTTTTCAAGCTTAACTACTCAAGAATAGTGTCTAAAATTTTAATGACACACCGACGCATTCTTCTGCAGCCACTCCACTTCCTCCTCCTCGAGCCCGAACTCCTCGGCAAGCTGCGGCTGCATCTCTTTGCTTTTATTGAATAAAATGGTGAAGTAAGGAAGCGTGCCCTGCAATGCGCTGCGCTGGGAGGTGTGCGTGGCCAGGGCCAGCTTCTTCGCGATCGCCTTCTTCCTCAGGGATTTCTGGTTTGCCCACCACAGCTTGAGGATCCTGCCCGTCGGCTTGTACTCCACGAAATGGGGATTCTTCCCGTCCTTCGCGACGGCAATCCCCCCGGAGAGGAGCGCATTGACATACACCAGGAAGCGGTAGTGCTGCCACCGCCTGATGCGCCGGCTGAAGACGTCCGCCTTGCTCAGCGCGTCGTACGCCCGCGCCAGGTCTTCCGCCTTGGTGTATTCCTTGGGCAGGTTCTCGTCCAGCCACAGGAAGCGCTCATCGACGTCCTCCTCGATGGTGTTGAAGGCGGACAGCGCGATCTCCACCGAGCCGGTCTTGAATATCTTCTGGAGCGCGGTGATGATGCTCTCCGTGCGGTCGCGGTCGGCGAACTCCTCGACCGATTCCTTGGTGACCCCGCCGGCAATGAGCGAGACCACCTGGAGGTTGTTGATGGCCGCCCGGGCATCCCCTCCTGCGCGGCGCGCCAGTGTGGCGAGCGCATGCTCCTCGCAGGGGATGTTTTCCTGGGCGCAGATTTTCTTGAGGATGAGGAGGAGGGAATTGGCCTCTATCCTCTTGAATTCCAGCATCATGCTCTTTGAGCGCAGCGTGGAGAGCTTGTGGTCATACGGGTTGGTGGCTGTCAGGATGACGGGAAACGCGCTCTTCTCCACCAGCTTCACCAGCGCCTGCACCCCTCCCCGGTCCTGGTGCCCTGCGAGGCCGTCTATCTCGTCCACCAGGATGAGCTTGCCCCGGGAGAATAGGCTCTGCTGCTTCATCGCCCCGCCGAGGATGGTATTGATGCCTTCCGCGTTGCGGAAATCCGAGGCGTTCACCTCCACGATCTCCAGGTTGAGCTGCCTCCCCACGGCATACGCCGCGCTGGTCTTCCCCGTGCCGGAAGGGCCGAACAGCATGGCCGCTTTCTTCTTCTGCCTCCCGTATGTGGACACGAACGCGTGCAGCAGGGCGAGGTTGTCCCCCTGGCCCGTGATCTCAGACGGCTTCTTCGGCGCGTGCTTGTCGGTGAGGAGTTTCATGCGGGGGGCAAATCACCTGCGCTATATTAATCTGCCGTCCCGCGTTCTCCCGCCAATATGAACATTTATAAAATAAATCCCTTTCATCCGCACAATGCAATGGCCGCAGTCAGAGAGGTATGATCCGGGGGAGGCAGAGCCCCGCATCAGGGAGTTTTGGGAGAAGGAGAACGTCTACCGGTTCGACGAGCATGCCAAGGGAGAGATCTACTCCATCGACACCCCGCCGCCAACGGTCTCCGGCAGCATGCACATCGGGCACGCCTTCTCGTACGCGCAGCAGGACTTCATCGCGCGGTTCCAGCGCATGCGCGGGAGGAATGTCTTCTACCCGTTCGGCACGGACGACAATGGCCTCGCCACGGAACGCCTCATCGAGAAGATGAAGAACGTCTCCTCCAGGAAGATGGCGAGGGACGAGTTCATCGCGCTCTGCCTCAAGACATTGGATGAGATTCGCCCTGATTTCATCCAGGACTGGAAGAACATCGGCACATCCGCTGATTTCTCCATCTTCTATTCCACCATCAACGGCCATTGCCGGAGAATCTCGCAGCGCTCCTTTGTAGAGCTCCACAAAAAGGGCCGCATCTACCGCGACTTCCGCCCGGTCATCTTCTGCCCCTCGTGCAGGACAGCCATCGCCCAGGTGGAGATGCAGGACGCGAGGCTCAAGTCCACGCTCAATTACCTCAAGGCCAAAGCGGAGGACGGCTCATTCCTGGTCTACGCGACCACGCGCCCCGAGGTCATGTACGGCTGCGTGGGCATGAGCATCAGGCAGGATGGCGACTATGCGAGGATACGGGTGGGGGAAGAGGCGTGGGTCACGAGCAAGGACTCGCTGCCCTTCCTTGGGAAGCACGTGAAATTCACCATTGAAAAAGAGCTGAAAGGAAAAGACCTCATCGGATTGGGGGTTGCCATCCCCATCGCCGGAAACATGGTCAGGGTCTCCCACGATGAGGTCACCGAGACCGGCTACGGCACGGGCATCGTGTACTACTGCACCTATGGGGGGGTTGACTGCATCGAGTGGATGGCCAGGCATCCGGAAGCCAGGCCAATCCACGTCATGGGCGCTGACGGCAGGTACAACGAGAATTCCGGCAGGTACAAGGGCATGGGCTCGTCCGAAGCGAGGAAAGCCGCGCTGGAAGACCTGGAGAAGGGAGGATTCCTCGTCCATAAGGAGCCCATTGAGCACGCCGTCAATGTCCACGAGCGCTGCGGCACGGAGATAGAGTGCGTGGCCACGGACCAATGGTTCATCCGCTATCTGGATCTCAGGGAGGAGTTCCTGAAACAGGGCAGGAAGATGAGATGGTATCCGGAGCATATGCGCATCCGCTACGAGAACTGGATTCACGGCCTGCGGTGGGACTGGAACATCTCCCGCCAGCGCCATTTCGGCATCCCCATCCCCGCCTGGTACTGCAAAAAATGCAGTGAGGTTGCAGTCGCGGAGGAGTCCCAGCTGCCTGTAGACCCTCTCCAGGACAGGCCCAAAAAGCCATGCCCATGCGGCTCGCACGATTTCATCGGTGAGAAGGATGTTCTCGACACCTGGGCGACGTCCTCATTGACGCCGCAGCTCGCCATTGAGTTGTATAGGGATAGGCCGGTGTATGAGAAATTGTTTCCCATGTCATTGAGGCCCCAGGCGCACGACATCATCACGTTCTGGCTGTTCAACACCGTGGTCAAGAGCACCCTTCACGAGGGTTCCGTGCCCTGGCACAACATCATGATCTCCGGCTGGGCCCTCGATCCTCACGGCAAGAAGATGTCCAAGAGCAAGGGCAACGTCATCGCGCCGCAGGAGATGATAAAAAAGTACTCCGCTGACGCGCTCCGCTTCTGGGCCGCCGGCTCGAGCCTGGGGGATGACATGCCCTTCCAGGAGAAGGACCTCGTCACGGGCCAGAAATTCGTCACCAAGCTGTGGAACGCGGCGAAGTTCGCCAGCATCCATCTCAAGGGCTATGCGCCGAAGAAGCCCAAGAAGATGGAGCTCATGGACAGGTGGGTGTTGTCAAAACTGACGGCGATAATCAGCGATTCGACAGAGACCCTCGGGCGCTACGAATACGCAAAGACAAAGCTGGAAGTCGAGAAGTTCTTCTGGCACACGATCTGCGGCAATTACCTTGAGGTCGTCAAGGACCGGCTCTACAACCCGGACAAGCGCGGCCAGGAAGCGAAGGAATCCGCGCAGTACGCGCTGCATGTCTCCCTCCTGGGGGTGCTCAAGATGATGGCCCCCATCATGCCCTACATCACCGAGGAGCTCTACCAGCTCTACTTCCGGCAGCACGGGAAGGCGAAGAGCATCCACCTCTCGGAATGGCCGGCGCCGGGCATGAAGGACGATGAGGCGGAGAAGGCGGGGGATTTCTTCGTCGAGGTGCTGGAGAAGGTGCGGAAGGCGAAGTCGGAGAGGAAGCTTTCGCTGAAGGCGACGGTAAAATCGCTGGAGATTAAGGGGGCCATTACTGAGAGGCTATTCTCGGGCATGAAGGAAGATTTGATGGCAGCGACAGGAGCGGAGAAGATCACGTTTTCTGTTGGAAAGGAGAGTTCTGTCTCCGTTGGCATATAAGCGTTGTTTTCCTTCGGTGATGCACCTGCTGTAAGGGCATGAGACTGCTTTACCATCTAAAACTTTAAAAATAAGGGATGGTTAGTAGCCTGAAAGATGAAATTTTGCTGAGGAGGGATACTCATGGGTGGATTAGTCGAAATCGTTTCTGGGGCAAGCGTTCCTGAAAGTTTTGCAGTTGCCTTACATCATCGTCCACACGATTTTGAGGGCAATAGGGGGAGGATCGGACGGATATGTGCCAGTCTGGTGATAGATGCAGCTGAAAAAGTCCGTGCGGAGAAAGGGGTTCGCCCATTCATGTATGACTCGGAGGAATTCTATGCTGCCGTTGGCAATGTAAGGCTGGGCCTCCCACCGGAAGATGCCATTGCCCTGTTTTTGGACCCTGCTGCCGAGACCAACAGGAAAGATGGTGTTTTTCAAGAGCCGGTTTTTCCAGCTATTCGCAGGGGACACAGGCGGCCGGAAAGATTTGTTACAAAGTGGGGGGATCACCCTAACCATAAAATTCCAAGAGTTCCTGCCGGAGGTGGGTATAACGCGTTGATTTTACCGGGGCAGTATCAAACAGGGATTGACCCATCCCAAGCCAGAGACTACGTCCCTAACCAAAGGAGATACGACGCACTCATAGGATTGATAGGCACATTGAGGAGTCCTGAAGCGAGACAGGGAGAAAAAATGGAGCGTTTTGGTGATGTGGTGAAATACTCAGGCTCTCTTTTTCCGGGCAATGCGAATTTACACAATCAGTTGATTGCTCACTTGAGTTCTGCAGTGAATCAGAATCTCATTGTGGATGTCCAATTGCTGCACTACACCGGGCCGCATTCTTCACGGGGAATGATGAGAGGCTATGAAATAAAGTCTGTTGGGCCACCGCGCGCTTAAGTCCTCTTCCACACCACGCCGTCCTTCGTGTCCTGCAAAGTGATGCCTTTCTTCGCCAATTCATCCCGTATCCCGTCCGCCGTCTTGAAATCCCTGTTTTTGCGGGCTGCTTCGCGCTCAAGGACGAGTTTCTTGATGCCATCATCAAGCTCCTCCTGCTTCTCAAGGACGTCAAGGACGGTGTCAAATTTCCTCATGGCGTCAAGAACGTGCCGCGCATCGCTCTTCGTGAATTTTCCCCTGTCAATCATCCCATTCACGTCGCGGATGAAATCGAAGAGACGCGCCAGGGAGGCGCTGATGTTGAGGTCGTCGTCAAGCGCCGCCGCAAAGTCTTTTTCCGCCTTCTTCGCCAGCGAGGCGATCTCCTTCGACGGCTTCTTGCCCTTCCCTTCGTGCTTCAGCGAGACCAGCCGCAGGACAAAATCGTTGATCCTGTCCACCGCCTGCTGCGCCCCCCGGAGGGCTTCCTCGGTCAGGTTCAGCTGCACGCGATAATGGGTGGAGAGGAGGAAATACCGGATGGCAAGGGGCTTGTGGCCTTTCTTCATCAGATCCCTCAGGGTGTAGAAGTTTCCCAGCGACTTGGACATCTTCTTCCCGTCAACCAGCAGATGCTCGTTGTGGAACCAGTGCGCCGCGAATGGCTTTCCGGTCGCTCCCTCGCTCTGCGCGATCTCGTTCTCGTGGTGCGGGAAGATCAGGTCCACTCCGCCGGCATGGATGTCAAAGCTCTCGCCGAGGTGCTGCATGGACATCGCCGAGCACTCGATGTGCCAGCCCGGCCTTCCCTTGCCGAGCTCGGTCTCCCAGAAGACATTTCCGTCTTCCCTGTCCCATGCCTTCCAGAGCGCGAAGTCCTGCGCGTTCTCCTTGTCGTAGCTGTCCTGCTTCACCCGCGCGCCGGCCTTCAATGACGAGATTTTCGAATGGGATAGCTTGCCATAATCCTTGAACGAGGCGATGTTGTAGTAGACTGAGCCGTCCTCGCTCCGATACGCATGGCCATTTTTCATCAGCTGCTGGATGATGCGCACCATGTGGGAGATGTGCTCCGTCGCCTTGGGATAGAGGTCTGCTTTTTTGATCCGGAGCTGCTCCGAATCATGGAAAAACTCCCTTGTGTAGAATTCCGTTATTTTCCGGAATGGTTTTTTTTCCTGCACAGAACGTTCAATGATTTTATCATCAACATCGGTGATATTCATGATATGGATAACGTCAGAACCCTTATACAGCATATAGCGCTTTAAGACATCAACGCAAATGTAAGCCCTGAAATTCCCAACATGGGCATAGTCCCACACAGTTGGGCCACATGAGTACATCCGGACTTTCCCATCATCAAGGGGGACAAATTCCTCCTTTTTCCTGGTGAGCGTATTGTGGAGATTGAATGCCATGCGCCACCATTTTCTTCCAGCTTTAAAAGCATTATCATTCGCTTTCCTGGATTCGCTTCGCAGGGATTTTCCTCAGCTTTCTTGAGATCTTCCTGCCGTCCAGCCGCACGATCCTGCCCGGGGCCCCCACCACCGTCGCATTGGCCGGCACGTCATGGTTGATGATGAAGGTCTCGGCGCCTATCCTAGCATTGTCCCCGATGATGATGGGCCCGAGCAGCGTCGCCCCGGTGCCGATGACGGCGTTGTCCCCGACGGTCGGGTGCCGTTTCCCGCGGTGCTTTCCCGTGCCGCCGAGGGTGACGTTGTGGTAGAGGACGCAGTTCTCCCCCAGGAGGGCGGTCTCCCCGATCACGACGCCCATGCCGTGGTCGATGAACAGCCCATTCCCTATCCTGGCGCCGGGATGGATCTCCACGCCCGTCAGGAAGCGCATGACCTGCGACAGCAGGCGCGCGAGGAAGCGCAGCCGGATGCGGTAGAGCGGATGGGAAAGGTAGCGGTGGGCGACGATGGCATGCAGCCCGGGGTAGAGCAATGGCTCCAGGCCGCGCGCCGCGGGGTCGTTCCTGAGGATTGCCCTGATGTCGTCGAACATGGGTGTTGCCTCGCTCCGTGATTGTATCCGCCCTGAAAGGCAAAAAAAGAAAAAAAGAAAAAAACAAAGCGGGGGGCCGGATTTGAACCGGCGAATAAACGCTCTGCAGGCGCTCCCCTTAACCGCTTGGGTACCCCCGCATCAAGTGGTAGTTTTATTGTATGATTGCATGACGCCTTTCTTCATTGCCGCCTTCGGTGGAAAGGGGTGGCGCGCCCTCCAACGCCGCGCCGGGCGCGCTCTTTTTGTGCGCCCCAATGCGGGCGCAAACGATGCGCGGCCCTGCGGCATTGGGGCCGCGCGTATCTTCCTCCTGCGAAGCAGGAAATGAAGGTCCGCCTGGGCAAAGTACGTGCAAGAAGTTTCCGTCAACAGTTTAAATGCTTTGCGGGGGTTCCGCTGCCTATTGCGATATTCTGTGCGAAGCTGGAGGGAATGGGAAAGGGGGAGTGCCAGGAGGCCACAAGGGGAGCGGTGGATGCGGCGGGCACCGCCATATACAGGGCTGCGCTCCACAGGGTATGACTGCACGTGAATGCTGTTTCCATTGCCGTTGATGGGCTCTTGGTGTTGTCCATGTGTTCTCTTCCGTTCATGCTTACTTGTACTTGAATTCCGCTGTGCGGTTGTTGAAGTCGACTTGCATCAATGCCTTGATGAAGTCCTCCACTGTCGCATAGGTTTTGCTTTGGTTGTCTTGTTTCATTTTTAACACCTCCGACGTTGTTAGAATTCGCGGACCGGCGTTAAAAATGACAAACGGTTAACAATTAAACTGAGGATGGGTAATACTGATACCCAGAATGTTCCACATTCCCATCCTGTTTTCCGTTGCCATTTCTCTCGTCGATAACTCACTATCTTAACGAACTATCTGAAATATGTAAGGCACCCCTCCTATTTAAAGGTTGTGATTATAATCTATATACTTTTCAATATGCGCCGCGGTACATGATGCATCGGCGCGTCTTTCCCTTTCTCCCCCTTATCGGAAGAAAGCATAATAAAAGGAGGCCTCCTGACGGGCATCATGGCAAGGGAAAATCCCGGCAGGTATTCGCGACAGGAGCTGGTCGTCGGGAAAGAGGGGCAGGGGAGATTGCAAAAAGCGAGGGTGGCCATCATCGGCCTCGGCGCCCTGGGCAGCGTCGCGGCAGAGCTGCTCGCGCGGGCGGGCATCGGCCATCTCACCCTCATAGACCGCGACATCGTCGAGCTCTCCAACCTCCAGCGGCAGCTCCTCTATGCCAAGGCGGACATCGGAAAGCCGAAGGCAGAGGCCGCCCATTCCCGGCTGAAGGCCATTAACGGCACGGTCCATTATGGCTCCCTCGTTGCCGATATCAACCATAAAAACATTGGAAAAATATTGGAGGATGAAGGTCTCGTGTTGGACTGCACCGACAATCTCTATGCGAGATTCCTCATCAATGACTGGGCAAAGAAGCGCGGCAGGCCATGGATATATTCGGCGGCCATCCGGGAGCAGGGCAGCGTCATGCTCCTCGCCCGGGGGATGCCGTGCTTCCGCTGCACGTTCCGGGAAGCGCAGGGGCTGGACACCTGCGACACCGCCGGCATTTCCAATGCCATCTCAACGGCCATTGCTTCTCTCCAGGTCAATGAGGCCATCCGTTACCTGACCAGGGAGAAGAGACTGGCCAAGGAGAGCGATTCCCAATGCCTTATCCGTCTTGATCTTTCTTCGTTGTCATTGGCAAAAATAAAGACAAAGAAAAATCCCCAATGCCCGGCGTGCAGCGGCCAGTATGAGTACCTTGGGGGAAAGAAGGAGCCGCGCCACATAAGCTACCAGTGTTCTGATACGTACCAGTTCTTCATCGATAACCTTGATCTCGCCTCCTGCGAGAAAAAATGGAAAAGGCTGGGAACTGTAAGAAAAGGCAAGAATTACCTTTTTTTCAAGAACCTCTCTGTGTTCTCGAATGGAAGGGTTCTCATCAAGGCCAAGTCCTTGGGGCAGGCCAATGCGATTCTTTCAAGGTATGCCGGGATGTAGCGGCATTTTCCGGGAAGATGAATAATTTTATAAGGGAACCAAGGCTTTGCATCCTCTTATGGGTGGATTTGATCTTGAAGAATTCCGGGTGCTTCTGCAGCGCTACGACAAATACAAGGACGATAAGACATTCTTAAGCAATGAGAAACAGGTATGCCAGAGCCTCATCGTGCCCCTGATCGGGAAGGTCCTTCATTGGGAGACCGACGAGCCATCAGAGTTCAAGACCGAGGTGTCCCAAGCCGGCAAGCGCATCGATTATGTGGTGTGCAGCCAGGGCATCTCACAGTTCATCGTGGAGGCCAAGGCGCCCTCGCGAGACATCTATGACAACGAGGAGATGTACAGCCAGGCTGTCTCCTATGGATATGGCAAGGACCGCGATTTCGCCATTTTGACCAACTTCAGGCAGCTGGTCATCCTTGGCTGCAAGATACGTGCGCGGAGCGCCAGGGGGGCCGAGCTTGCCCGGATCGATCTTCTCACTGCCAGCCAGAAGGAATTGGGGCTTTTGGGCCATTTTGAGCGCGAATTCTGGCTTTCCTCGGGGCGCTCAAACCCCCTCTATGCGCTGCTTGGCGCCCATAAGCCGAGCATCCCGCTCGATGAGCAGTTATTGGAGGATCTCAAGGAGTGGCGCTCATCGCTTCTGACGAACATCCGCCAGCACCCGCGGCAGAACAGGTATGATTTTGGTGACGAGCATGAATTCATGCACGTCGAGGAGGAGGTTCAGCGTCTCATCAACCGTCTCATCTTCATCTGCTTCTGCGAGGACAAGGAGCTGAAGGATCCCGTGCTTAAGGGCCTTTTGGAGGAAAAGAAGGGCCGGTTCGCCCTGAAGCCAGGATGGCTGCTGGGCAGGGTGAAGGAGCTGTTCGGCGAATACCGCAGGGAATATGACAGCGATCTCTTTGACCGCGGCTATTGCGACGATTTCTTCATCGAGGATGCCAGGCTCCTCGACATCCTTGAGGACCTGAGGCAGCCAAAAGACCGGCCCGCCTACGACTTCAAGTCAATCGAGGCGGACATCCTCGGGAAGTCCTATGAGAATTTCATCGGCCACGTGCAGCGCGGGAAGAAGCGCTTCAAGGAGGAGGAAGACAGGGGGAAGCGGAAGAGTGAGGGAATTTATTATACACCAAAGTTTATCGTGGATTACATTGTCAACAATACGGTGCGCCCTCGGGCGAGGGGGAAGGCGTTCGAGGACATCCTTTCGGTGAAGATCCTTGACCCTGCCTGCGGCTCAGGAAGCTTCCTTCTTCGCGCGTACGACGTTCTTCTGGAGGAGGCGCAGCGATCGCTTGGGCGCGAGCCAAATTATGACGAGAAGAGGAAGCTGATGCTCTCCTGCATCCACGGCGTCGATGTGGACGAGCGGGCGATCGAGATCGCAAAGCTCAGCCTCTCGCTTCGGTTGGCATCCCGCGGGGAGAGGCTCCCCCAGCTTCGGGAGAACATCCGGCTCGGGAACAGCCTCATCGATGACAAGAAGATTGCAGACTACAAGGCGTTCGCGTGGGAAGAGGAGTTCAGGGGGATTATGGGCAATGGGGGGTTCGACGTGGTGGTTGGGAATCCTCCTTGGGGCGCCGACATCGATGATATCTTAGATTATTTGAAGAGAAAATATCCGCAGACTACTCAAGAGCACAAGGATATCTATAAATGTTTTATTGAAAGGGCAATGACACTGCTCAGAACAGATGGTACGTTAGGATATATTGTCCCAAACACATGCCTTTTGCAGCCAAGGTATAAAGATGTGAGAATTTTTCTGAAGCAATATCTAATCTTAAAAGTTATAAACTTAGGAGAAAGGGTTTTTGAGGGCGTTGAGGCGCCTTCTTGCATCATTGTTGTTAGAAACAGAGAGACCGATGGGAGCAATAGGGTGAAAGTGTTGGATTTGGCAATGTCTAAAAGCAACGAGTATAAATCGCAGGTTTTAGCATCTCCCCATTACTCTGAAATTTCTCAAGATATTTATGATAGAACTGTGGACAACAATTTTGTAACTTTCTTTCGGGAGTTGAAGGCGAATGAAAAGCTATTCGGGAAAATTGTTGATTGTCGTGATGCAGGTATAAATTATCAGAGAGTGGGTGTTGGGTTGCAGGAAAAAGGCAATAGTGATTTAGCTCAGAGGCTGTTGTATGAAAATCCTAAACAAAAAAACAAACAAGATAAAGAATACCTTAAAGGCGAAGATATTGAGAGGTACTGGATCACATACAAAACTGGTAGGTTTGTGAGAACTAACTACAAGGAGTTTATCAAAAGTAATGAAGTAGTGAGATTAGACATAAAAACTTATGAAAAAATGCCAAAATTGCTGTGGCGACAAACAGCAGATAGGCCCATTGTGACAATAGATGACGAAGGAGCTTGGTTTGGTCGAAGTGTTCAGGCTGGTATACTGATTGATGATAATTTTAACATTAAGTATCTGCTTGCTTTGTTAAACTCAAGATATTTGTCTTATCTCTACATACAAAGCGTAAAAGAACTTGGTAGAGTGTTCCCCCAGGTTAAACTCAACAAAATAAAACAATTACCAATCAAAATAATCTCTCCCGAAAAGCAAAAGCCGTTTATAATCATGGCAGAAAAAATGCTCTCCCTCAACAAAAAGCTTGGCGAAGAGAAACTGGCTCAATTGGAAAAACAAAAGCTCGAACAAGAAGTCAAAAAAACCGATTCAGAAATCGACAACCTCGTCTACTCCCTCTACAACATCACGGAAGAGGAAAGAAGGATAATAGAGCAACAAAATCAGTAGTTCTCAAGCGTGAGCTTCTCGGAGATGAGCGTCCACGTGGGCTCGTCGGCAGGAAGGTTCAGCTTCGCGTCGTAGCACCGCGCTGTCCTCTGCGAGAAATTGACCAGTATGCTGCCTGCCTTGAAGGCCTGCGGCCTCCTGACGGGGGAGGCAAGGCGGTGGATCCGGCCAATCTCTGACTCTGAAAGCCTGTCCCTCACCAGGTCCTTGGCGACAACGTGCGGCACGCGAAGCATCTTAAGGCGTTCGTTCTCCTCTACGTACAGGCTTATCTGCATGTGAATCTGAACAAGGGTGCGGATTTATGTAGTTTTCGGTTGGGCATATTTTCGGATGGTTCCACTGAAAGCAAAGAGCAGGCTATGTTCATCATCCAAGGGAGCAAACCTCAACATTTATAAATCACCTTCGCACGAAAACCGCCATGAAAAAGAGGCTGCTCATCCTGCTTCTGGTATTGCTGCTCCCTGCCGCGCAGGCCCACGAGGGCAATGACGCCTATGACCCTCTCGGCATGTGGAGGGTGGTGGGCTTTGGCGTCATCATCCTCGCGTTGTTCGCGCTGGACGCGCTCTGCTTCAGCCACCACATCAGCGAATTCAGGAAGAAAGTGCTGTTCATCGCCACGGCCGCCTGCGTCCTGGCCGTGACCGCATACATAGTCGGCTCGACGGTCCTGCTCAACATCGCCTCCTCCACCCAGGGGCCGGTGCATTGGCACGCGGACTATGAGATCTGGGACTGCGGCCAGAGAATGGAGCTTGTCGACCCGACGGGGCTCTCCAACAGGATAGGCTCTTCATCCTTCCACGAGCACAACGACGACCGCATCCATGTCGAGGGGCCGGTCATGAGCCCGGAAAACACCAATCTGCAGGAGTTCTTCTCGGTTGTTGGCGGGGAACTGTCGCAGGACGCCATCCGCATCCCGGCACAGGGCGGCATGGTCGAACGGGCCAATGGCCAGGACTGCGATGGGCAGCCGGCCGTGCTCCAGGCCTTCCTCCTGAGGGTCCTCAACCCGGATGACCGCAACGGATGGCTCTATTCCCAGCAGAAGCTGGATGATTTCGCGCAGTATGTCCTCGCTCCTCAAGAGCAGGTCCCTCCCGGAGACTGCATCATCATCGAGTTCGGGCCGGAGAAGGGCAGGACAGAGCACCTCTGCGAGACCTACAGGGTGGCGAAGGAAAGGGGTGAGCTCAATGGCGGTTGAGGCGTACCTTCCCGCGATCGGCGTCGTGACCATCACCGCGCTGGTAGATTCCGTCAACCCCTGCGCCATAGGCGTCCTCATCCTCCTGGCATCCATGCTGCTGGTGCTCAAATCGAGGAAGGAGCTGCTGCTCTACGGCCTCCTCTACATCCTCGCGGTCTTTGCCACCTACATTCTCGCAGGGCTGGGCATCCTGTATTTCCTCAATACCATCCCCCTCGCGCTCAGCGAGTACATCTCCATCATCGTGGGCATCGTCATCGTCATCGCCGGCCTCATCGAGATGAAGGACTACTTCTGGTATGGGCAGGGCATCTCTCTTGCGATCTCCCCGAAGCGTGCGAAACAGATCCACGAGATGACGCGCCGCGTCACCCTGCCGGGAGTCGTGCTGCTCGGCGTGTTTGTGGCCGCGGTCGAGTTACCCTGCACCGGCGCCCCCTACATGGCCATCCTGCTCCTCCTCTCCCAGAACTTCGACGCAACGGCCGCCATCATGCTCGTGTGGTACAACCTCCTGTTCGTCGCTCCCCTCATCGTCATCCTGTTCCTCATCTACACCGGCACCAAAGTGCAGAAGGTCAAGAGGTGGAAGATGCAGAACCGGGCCACCATGCGCCTGGCCATCGGCATCACCCTCGTCCTCCTGGGATGGATATTGATCCTCATCGCTAACGGCACCATCAACCTGGCATAGCACATGGCAAAAAAAGAGCAGAAGCAGGGAAAGGACATATCCGAAGATGGCCCGGTGATTGTGAAGCGCGGCGCCCACGCAGAGGAGTATGACGAGCGCAAGGTGTACGCCTCGGTCTATTTCTCCTGCAGGAACGCCCACCTGTCCGAGCAGGAGGCGGAGGCCATCGCCGAGAAAGTGGCTCCCGTGATAACCGGGCAGGCCAAAAAGGAAAAGGTTATATTGTCCGACAGGATTTTGCGCCTTATCACGGGGGAGCTGCGGAAATACAGCGAGGACGCGGCGTTCCTCTACGAGACCCACCGCGACCTTTCGTAGGGGCCAAGAGGGAGAAGGAGGGCGGGAACAATCACCATGGCAGCGAAAAAACAGAAGAAGGCGGCGAAGAAGGCAAAGGCCAAGAAGGCGGCGAAGAAGGTCGTCAAGAGCGGCAAGAACGTGTGCGAGTTCTGCTGATAGTTGATTTGCGTTTTTGTTTTTTCTTGTGTTCCGGTTCTGTGGTGTTTATCCCCAAATCCAAAACCTTTAAATAAAGCGCTTCTCCTTCCAGTCCGATACATTTACAAAAACAGTAAAGGGAAGGTGGTTGATGATGAGATACGGAGCAATAATTCTGGTTGCGGTGGTCATGGGCCTGCTGCTCACCGGCTGCGCGCAGAGCAGCCCTCCGACGGGCTACGCGGCCTACAGCGGCGCCCAGGGACAGCAGCAGCAATATGTGGGCGGCGGCTGCGGCGTCGCGCCTCCTGAAGCAGGGGACGCGAAGGATGTGGGAGAGGCGTCAGCCGCATCGGCTGCGTAACGTTAGCATCACATGAGCCTGAGCAGAAAGGAGCGCCAGCAGATGCAGCGCGAGGAGCGCGCGGGGTCTTCCCACCACGAGGAGCCGCAGGGCGTTCCTTCCCGGAAGAAGAGCAGGCTGTGGCTCTACGCCGGCATCGGGGCGGCAGTTCTTCTGCTCATCGCCATCAGCGCAAGCGCCTACTACTGGCTCACGCCGGGCCCATACGACAAGTTCGCGGAATGCCTGGAGAGCAAGGGGGCCGCGATGTACGGCGCCATGGGATGGTGCGAGTATACCCAGGGCCAGAAAGCCATGTTCGGCAAGTCATTCAAGTTCATCGACTATCACGAGTTCACAGAGTACCCGGAGGAATATGGAGAGATAAAAAAGACCCCCACCTGGATCATCGGCGGGAAAGTGTATGAGAACACCCAATCCTTTGAGGACCTTTCACGATTGACGGGCTGTCCACTGCAATGAGCGCGAAAGCAAAAAAAGAGGGCGGCGTGAAAAAGGAGTCCCGCAAGAAAGAGAGGAAAGAAGGGCTGCTCTCCTTCATCTGGAACGGCGTCAGGAAGAACAAAATATCCCTTGCGGTCATGCTGTTCCTCGATGCCGCGTTCATCGCCGCCCTGCTGCTGCTGGGCAGCCTGGTGATGGCCATCGCCCCCTCATTGAGGATATCATCCATCCTGTCCATGCCCCTTGCCGCCATCTGGTACGCCGTCTCCCTGATGGCCGCGTACGCCCTGATTCTCCTCCTCGTCTACTCGTTCGTCAAGTACATGGTGCTGCACTATGTCCGCTCGCTGTTCACCTCCTCTGCATTGTCGTTCTCCCGGTTCTGGGGATTCTACGCCCTGAATGTCCTCCTGCTCGTGATTTTCGGGTTCGTCTTCATCCTGATCTCCTATTTCATCGGCGCGGTCAAGCAGCCGTTTGCCGCCGTGGGCCTGCTGGTGACCGGCATCCCCTTCTTCCTCGTGCTGCTCATCTGCCTCAACACGGCTCACGCGCTCTACCATTCCTCCGGTGATGGCCCCATAAGGACATTGGGGAAGTCGCTGTCCTTCACCTTCACGGGGATGGGCGCATACGTGAAAGTGCTTGGCGCGGGCGTGGGATTCCTGCTGGTGGTGTGGGTGCTCCTCTATCTGACGGGGTTGGCCATCTACAGCACTGCCGCCTCAGATTACCAGCGCTATGTCTCGCTCTATAATGGGTTCAGGCAGGCCTCCGAGGTGCTCGGCCCAGCCATCATCTACCTGTTTGTGATCTTCAACCGCCTCGGCTTCTACGCCGTGGTACTGAGGCAACGGCATGATCCTGCACACCATTGATCCTGTCCTGTTCTCCCTCGGGCCGTTCAGCGTCAGGTATTACGGCATCATCTATGCGCTGGGCTTCGTGTTCGGGTATCTCTTTTTCAACCACCTGGCCCGGAAGAGGCACATCATCCTCAATGAAGATGACGTCAATGAGCTCGCTTTGTATATCATCCTCGGGACCGTGATCGGCGCGCGGCTCTTCTACGTGGTGTTCTACAATGCGCCCTACTATCTTTCCCACCCCTTTGAGGTGCTTGCGGTGTGGCATGGCGGCCTGTCGTTCCATGGCGGCCTGCTTGGCGGCGTCCTCGGCATCGCGTACTTCTCCCGGAAGAAGAAAGTCCATTTCTACGACCTCACGGACATCATCAGCATCCCCACGGTCTTCGGCCTGGCACTGGGCAGGATCGGCAACTATCTCAATGGCGAGCTCTATGGGAGGGCGACAAGCGTGCCGTGGTGCATCGATTATTCCCAGAACGCCCATCTCGCGGACAAGCCCGTCGGCTGCCGCCATCCTTCCCAGCTGTACGAGTCCTTGTACAGTTTCGTGATCTTCGCCGTGCTGTGGCTGCTGGAGAGGAAGAACCTGCCGCGCGGCGCCATGACCTGGCTCGCGGTGGCGATGTACGGCCTCTTCCGCACCCTCGCGGAGCTCTTCCGGCAGCCAGACGCCCAGCTGGGCTTCCTCTGGGGCGGCCTCACCATGGGCCAATTATTGAGCATCCCGATGTTCCTGGTGGGGGCATATATGGTGTGGAGGATCACAGCGAAAAAATAAAAAATCAAGAGCATTCCTTCCTGAAAAACGCCCACTCCTCGCATTCCCTGCCATTGGGCAGGATGCAGACGCCGTACTGGCCTTCTGCGTTTTCCCGCATCTCCAGCTTGCCGCCCTGCTCCACGCAGTATTCGGATGCGGGGTTCGCCACCTCTACCTGGCCTGGCGTTGCGGGCTGCTCTGCGCTCTTCGCGCAGGATGCCAGCAGGAGCGCAAGAAAAGCCATGCACAGGAGAATCATTTTCTTTTTCATGGAAACACCTCCCAGTGCATCTTTATGCTTTCTGCATATAAATTTTTCCGGGATTTCCCTGCAAACAAGCCGGATTTCCCCGCAACCCTTAAATACCACAAACTTAACACCCGTTAAGTATGGATGACCTGGACCAGCTTATCGTCAGGGAGCTCTCGAAGAACGCGAGGACGCCGTTCCTGCACATAGCGAAGAAGGCGAAGGTTTCCGAATCCACTATCCGCAAGCGCATCGCCGCGCTGGAAGGGCAGGGCATCATCAGGAAATACTCTTTGGTGGTCGACCACGCCAGGCTGGGCTTCACCAACCACGTCTTCATGGGGGTGGACGCGCTGCCGGAAAGGTACCTCGATGTGGGCAAGGAATTCAGGAAAGTGCCGGAGATAATGCATGCCTGGTCCTCATCCGGCGACCACATGTTCATGCTCGAGCTGCTGGCCAGGGACAACGACCACCTCCAGGACGTCTCCGACCGCATCAGGAAGATTGCGGGCGTCACCAGGATCTGCCCGGCAGTCGTCAAGGAAGCCCTGAAGGGCGAAGTGTGAGAGGGCGAATTTCGCACTCTTATCTGCCAGCATTCGCCGCCGCGTCAGTTAAGTTTATATTCTCCTACCCGCCCCGGACTTAACAGTCGTTAATTTCGGTGGAAAAATGCTCGAAAGCTTCCTCATCACATCAAGGGAAACCTTGGAGGCCAGCCTCGTGGTGGGCATCGTGTTTGGCTATCTCAACCGCACCAGCCAGCACAGCTACAAGAGGGTTGTGTACTACGGCATCGCTGCCGGCGTGCTGCTCAGCATGCTCGCCGCGCTCCTGTTCATCAGCATAGCCGGGGAATTCGCGGGCAGGGCTGAGGAGATATTCGAGGGCATGACCATGATGGTGGCTGCCGTGCTCCTGACGACCATGATCCTCTGGATGCTCAGGCAGCAGCGCATCGCCAGGCAGCTTGAAAGCAGGGTCGCGTCCCACATCCAGAAGGCGCAGGTGAGCGCGTGGGGCGAGTGGGGGCTGTTCCTCCTTGTCCTCATCGCGGTGCTGCGCGAGGGCGTCGAGACCGTCATCTTCTTCGGGGCCATCAGCTACAGCTCCGGCGTCAGCCTCCTCGGCGGCCTGCTTGGGGTCGCGGCTGCCATCGCGATAGGGTACTTTTTCTTCGTGGGGACGAGAAAAGTCAACCTCAGGAGGTTCTTTCATGTCTCAAGTGTGCTCCTCATATTGTTCGCCGCTGGCCTGGTGGCGCATGGCGTCCATGAGTTCGAGGAAGCGGGCCTCGTCAACGGCGTCATTGCCCCGGTGTGGGACATCAACCCCGTGCAGAACGCAGACGGCTCTTATCCGGCCCTGCACGAGAAAGGCGCAGTCGGGAGCTTCCTTGTCGGCCTCTTCGGCTACAACGGCAATCCCAGCCTGGTCGAGGTGCTTGCCTATGCCGCATACCTCGGCGCCATCTACGTCATCTACCGCAGGATAGAGCTCTCGAAGGGTGCAGGAGCAACTCAATAGGGGGCGCATTGGCTTTGCGCAAGTGAAGAAAGCCAAAGGACCCTTTCTTGACCCGGCGGGTATCTCGTCATTTCTCCTTCGAAACAGAATACGGCCCCAGGTGGTATTTCTCGATGGCAAGGGTGACGAAGGTGATGAGCAGCGACAGTATCACCGGCCCGACGAAGATGCCCACGAAGCCGAACAGGCTCACGCCCCCGATCACGCCCGCGATGATGACGACGGGATGTATCTTGGCCGCGTCCCCTGCCAGCTTCGGCCGGAGGAAGTTATCCAGCGTGCTGATGATGAGCAGCCCGTAGAGGAAAAGCCCGATGCCCTGGTAGATGTAAAGGTCCGTGCCGAGCAGCATCCCCTTCCCGGCGAGGTAGAGCGACGCCGGAAGCCAGATGATGCCCGTCCCCCCCACGGGGATGAGGGCGAAGAACCCCATAATCGCGCCGAGCAGGATGGGGCTCTGGAAGCCAACGACCCAGAAGCCGATCATGCCGAGGATGGCCTGGATGAACGCGACGAGGATGGACGCGAAGAGTATGCTGTGCGTCATGGTGTTGATGCGGTGCAGGATCTTCTCCATGTCCGCGGACTTGAAGGGCACGAACTCATAGACGCTCTTCCTGAATTTCTCCCAGTCGCGCAGCAGGAAGAAGGTGATGAAGAACGCGATGGCGATGTGGAAGAGCATGGATGGCACATTGAGGATGAACGCGATGGCGATGTTGAGCGTGGCGGAGACCAGCTTAGAGGACACCTGCTTCATCAGCTCTTCGGGAAGGAGTGTGTGCGTCCACTTTTCCAGGGACCGGATGCCGTCGCAGAGGAATGAGGAGTCCTGCGCGCAGCTGGACGTGAGCGCGGTGAGGCTGATCTGGCCGCTCGAGACCTCCGCCCTCGCCTGGGTGTAGAACGTGAAGACTTCCGCCGAGATGCCCCTCACTATCATGAAGAACGGGACAGTGACGACGAGGACCATGATGAGGACGGTCAGGAGGGAGGAGAGCGTCGGCCTCCTGATGTGCCTGTTCAGGAAGATGTACAGGGGATAGAACAGGTACGAGAGGATGAAGCTCCACAGGAAGACGTTGATCAGGGGCTTGACGATGAGGAACGAGAGCAGCACGATGATGGCCAGCGCCACGATGAAGAGGTACTTGGTGTATTTGGTTTCCATGCGCTCGGTTCCCCTGAATCCAGACAAAATATCCCCTTGGCCGCTACCGGCGTGAATGTTCCTTATATTCTTTTTGCATCAGCAGGGCGTCTCCCTCGATGTTGGGGCTCTCGCTGATCAGGACTCCCTTAACGTTGAAGTCTGCGAGCGCCTTCATCAGCTCCTTGTACTTCAGGTCGGATTCCCTGAGGTTGAGGTGGTGCTTCTCGCCCTTCTCCCCGTATGCGATGCCGGCGGCGTGCGCGTGGATGTTGCGCAGCCCGTCCCTGCCGAGCGTCTTCTCCACGCTCTCCAGGATGGACGCGAATTCCGGGTAAGTGTTGTACTTCCCGTTCGTGCGCGCGTGGAAGTGGGCGAAGTCGATGCACGGCATGACCTGGTCGAATTCCGCGCTCAGCGCAAGCAGCTCGTCCATGTCGCCGAACTGCGACGGTTTGCCGGTCGTCTCCGGCCGCACCCAGAGGCCAATGCCTTCCTCTTTCAGTGCTCTCACGATGCGCTTCACGGCATTCCTGACATTGGCGAACGTGGATTCCCTGGTCTCCTTTTGGTAGAACCCGGGATGGAAGCAGACGGAGTAGCCGCCGCACAGCTCCATGATCCGGCAGGAGTCCACGATCCTCCTGATGCTGGCGTCGAGCGTCGCCTTCTCCAGGCTGTTGAGGTTGATGAAATACGGGGCGTGGCACGTCAGCACAATCCCTGCCTTCTTCGCGGCCTCCCGGACAACGGGGGCCTTCCCTTTCGAGATGTTGATGCTGCGGACGAACTCCAGCTCCATCGCCCCCAGGCCCATTTCCCTGACGGCGGGAATGGCCTCCTGCGTGGGGCTCCCGCGCGCGGCGTGGGGGATGCCCGCGGTGCCGAAGAGGAGCGTGTGCAAAGCATCCATGGAGAACTCACACCTTCAGGCTGACTACCTGCGAGATGCCGTGCTCGTTCATCGACACGCCGTAGAGGTGGTCCGCTGCCGTGATCACGCCGTCGTTGTGCGAGATCACCACATACTGCGCCTTCTCGGAGTATTTCCTGAGCAGCTCCGCCAGCCTATGGGAGTTGTGCTTGTCCAGCGCGGCGTCAACCTCATCGAGTACATAGAACGCGGCCGGCTCGTGCTCCTGGATGGCGAAGATGAATGCCAGTGCGGTCATGGTCTTCTCCCCTCCGGACAGGCTGCGGATGTCGAGGAACTTGCTGCCGGAGATCTTCACGTTGATCCTCACTCCCGCGTCGAACGGGTTCTCCGGGTCCTCGATGACGAGGTACGCCTCCGCTCCCTTGCTGGTGAGCATGGTGAAGAACTTCTGGAAGTTGGCGTTGACCACGTCGAAGGTCCTCATGAACAGCTCCTTCTTCCTGCCCTCGATCTCGTTCATCAGGGCGACGACATCCTCCTTCTCCTTGCTCAGGCTGGCTTTCTTCCCGAGAAGGTCGTTGTACTGCTTCTCCACGCTCTCGTAGATGTCCAGCGCCCGCATGTTCACCGCGCCGATGTCCTCCCGCGCGCGCTCGAACTTCGAGATCTCCGCCTTCAGCTCCTGCTCTGGCTTCTCCAGGTCAAGCGGGATGCCCTCGTACTGGGCGAATTCCTCCTGCATCGCGGTGAACGCGGCGACCGCCTCGGCCTTCTTGAGGGAGAACGTGTTGGACCTTATCTCTATCTGGCGCGCCTCGTCCTTCTTCTTCTCCATCGCGATCTGGTTCCGCGAGAGGTCGTCCTTGACCTCGTTCGCCTTGGTGAACAGGCTCTTGAACTTGGTGTAGAACTCCTTGGCCGCCTTCTCCTTGTGCCCGAGCATGGATTCGCTCTCCGTGAGCCTGGCGGACGCCGACTCCAGCTCTGCCCTGAACTGCTGCTCCTCCCGGTCGATCTGCTTGAGGATGGCGTGGATCTTGTCGTGCTCCGGCTGCGTGATGTCCTTGAGCATCTTCTCCGCGTTCTTCAGCTCCATGGAGAGCCGGATGGATTCGTCATTGAGCTCGCGGTGCTTCTGCTCGAAGGCGTTGAGCTCCGCGATGAGCGTGGGGTTGTTGAGCTGGGTGATCGCGCCCCTCAGCTTCTGCTTCTCTATCTTGAGGGTGGCCAGCTCCCTGTTCTGCTCCGAGACCTGGCTGATGACCTCGTCGATGGCCTTGTCGAGGGCATTGTCCTGCTCCTGGAGATCCTGCTTCCGGGAGGAGGGCGAGCCGAGGTCATGCCCCTCCATGGTGAGCGATTTCTCCGCCTTGATGATCTCGCCCTCAAGCTCCGCCTTGAGCTTCCTGAGCGAGGTGATGTTCTCCTCGTTCTCGAGCTTCTTCTTCTCGAAGACGCCGATGTTCTCCTGGTAGTTCTGCACGGCCTGCTCGCATTTCCCGATCTCCTCGGAAAGCTCCTTCTGGCCGAAGCCGAACGCTTCCTTCTTGCGCTCGCGGAAGCCGCCCTGCATGGCTCCGGAGCGCTCCGCCAGGTCGCCGTCCAGCGACACGAACTTCGCGCTGCCCACGCCGAGCCTCACCGCGACATCGATGGAATCCACCACGATGGTGTTCTCCAGGACATAGGAGAACGCCTTGGAGAATCTGGAATCGAATTCCACCAGGTCGATCGCGAACCCGTGCGCTCCGGGGGATGTGGCGGGCTTTTCAAGGCTCTTCTCCTTCTCCCGGCCGTGCATCCTGTTCAGCGGCAGGAAGGATGCCGTGCCGAGCTTGTTCTGCTTGAGGTACCTGATGCAGTCCGCGGCTATCTTCTCGGTCTCGACCACGATGCTCTTGATCCTGTTCCCGGCCGCGATCTCCAGTGCCAGGGCATATTTCTGGTTGACATGGCCGAGCTCCGCAATCGTGCCGTAGATGCCGGGCTTGCTGGTCTTCAGCTCAAGGATCCTCTTGATGGCTACCTCGCCTCTCGACATCTCCTGGATGCCGATGTTGCGCGCCTTCAGCCGGGACATCTCCTCGGTGGCGCGGAAGAGCTTGGTCCGCAGGTCCGTCAGGTGGGCCGCGTGGGAGGAATCCTCGTCGAGGCACTTGTTCAGCTCCAGGGTGGCTTTCCTGAACTCCTGGCGCTTGCGCTGGATCTCGTCGAGCTGGGCGCGGTGCTCCTTCTGCCTATCCGAGACTTCCGAGATGCGGTCGTCCACCAGGGCGATCTCCGAGCCCACCTTGTCCTTCTGCCTGATGAGGTCGTGCTGCTTCTCGCGCAGGATGTGCACCTGCTTCTGGATGTCTTCCGCCCTCTTGTCGATGTCCTCGATCTTGCGCTCGATGGAGCCGATGTCGTCGAGGTTGTTCTTCGCCTTGAACTGCGCGACCTTGTGGGCAATCTGGCTGGATTCCTTCTCCTTGGCGGCGAGCGTGTCCCTCAGCCGGGTCTGCTCCTCGGCGAGCATCTCCTTCTTCTTGGTGAGCTCGTCCAGGGAAGCCCTGAGATCCTGCCGCCGGTTCTCCAGCTTCGACAGCTCATGCCGCACGTTCTCGCTGCGCGAGGTGAGCCTGGTGATATCTATCTTGAGGGCCTCGACTTCCTTGTTGAGCTTGAGCTGCTCCACTTCCCCCTTCTCCTCGATCTCGCGGTTGAGGTCGAACAGCTCCTTTTCGCGCTGCTCGCTGACCTTCTTGAGGTTCTCGACCTTCTCGGTGATCTTCTGGAGCTCCGCGGCCAGCTCCGTGATCCTGTCTTCGGTCTCCTTCCGCTCGCCTTCCTTTTTTCCCATCTGGATTTTGAGATAGGACGCCTTGTTCTGCCTGATCCTGTCGTTCATCTCCTTGTATTTCAGCGCCTGGTCGCGGTCCTTCTTCAGCTCGTGGAGGTAGCTCTCGCGCTCCTTGAGGATGATCTCCGTCTCCTTGAGGTGCTGCTCCACCTTCTCCAGCTCAAGCAGGGCCTTGTGCTTCTTCTCCTCGTAGACCGAGATGCCGGCGATGTCCTCGATGAGGATGCGGCGCTGCTCCGGCGGCATCTCCACGAAATGCACGATGTCCCCCTGCAAAATGACGTTGTAGCCGTCCGGGTCTATCTTCGCCACGTTGAGGAGCTCGACGATCTCCCTCCTCGTCACGGTCTCGTCGTTCAGCCGGTAGATGGATTGGCCGCTCTGCTTCACGATGCGCGTGACCTTGATCTCGTCGGCGTCAATGGGAAACACCCGCGGGCTGTTGCTGAAGCAGATCGTGACTTCCCCGTGCTTCGCCGGCTTCTTGGCCTTGCCGCCGTTGTAGACGAGGTTGGCCGCCTTCTCCGCGCGGAGATCCTTGGAGGACGACTTCCCCAGCACGAAGCACAGGGCATCCATGACATTGGACTTGCCCGCGCCATTGGGTCCGAGGACGCAGTTCAGGTGCTCGCCGAACACGATCTCCGTGTGCTTGGCGAAGCTCTTGAAGCCCTGCATCACCATCCTCGTTATCCTGGTCTGGGTGCCTTTCTGCACGGGAACGGGGACGTGGATGGGTGAAGAAGTCTCTGCCACCGCCTCCTGCGCCTGCCCGGTTTCCATGGGAAAATCCACTCTTCCGTCTTATTTAAAGGTTTTTGTTGGATAGGCTCTGTCCCGAATGAAGGCAGCGCCTCTTCCGTGAGCGTACCGGCAATTGCGTCGTACAATGCGGGGAGGGACGGCTCCTCCGGAGGGGAACCGCATATCTGTTGCGGGAGAGAGAAGCGAGCCCGGCGCTGCCCGAGCCGAGATTCGGGACAGAGCATGTTGGATACAGACGGGAGAGGCCCTTAAGATAAGGGAACGCACAGGGCATCGGCATCAGGTGAAATGCCTTCGACGCGGACAGCAAGGGCGTCGTTGGGGTCGCCCCTACGGGAAAACAGCCCTTTCAACTGCGGCAGCGGTGCGTTTCAAGCCAATGCCCGGGGCGTAGCGAGGCGTTCCCGCGCCTTAAGTTAAGGGTCTCCAGACGGGAAGGGACAAGCATTAAATAGTTTGGATGCCGGAAGTGCATTGTGGCGGCCCACCACTATCTAGAAGCAGGCAATACAGCGCGTGGCAGCGGTTCTTCCATTGTTCCTAGTGCTCTTTCCGAGCCTGTTCGTTTCTCAAGAGCCATGGGCCATTGTGTTATAGAAGTTGCCTATCAGATGGCAGACTTTCCGGCAAGAGTGTGGATGTATTCTCCAATACCGTACTGCTCCCCCAATATCCTTCTCTGGACATGGATCTATGCTGCCTATTCCGGCGTCGTGCAGAGCGCCGCCAATCAAGCGAGGCAAGATGTTGATCTCCTGGCGGCGATGGCGGATTCTTTTCTGCCTGTCCGGAAGGAGCTTCATAGGTGAAGTTGGCCTGTTCCGTCACAGTCCCAGAAATTTCTCCACCTTCTCCTTGTCCTTCCCTTGCACCAGCACCTTGCCGTTCTTGTAGAGGGTGACGGTGCAGTGCCCTTTCAGGCGGAGCTCCTCGTGGGCAGAGGCAACCGGGACAGGGGTGTAGCCCAACTCCTCGAGCTGCCTCAGCTTCTCCCTGACGCCCTTGTCCTTCTCCGCCGAGACCGCCTGCGAATACTGCTCCAGGGTGGACTGGAACTTCGAGGAGAGCTTGTCCTGGTACGGGGCCCAGCTCTTCCGGAACAGCTCGGGATAGTCGGCGTGGTGCTTCTCGAAGAACGCCACGGTCTTGGGGTCGGAGAGGTAGCCGGAGCCGAAGTCGATGCCGACCTCTTTATGGAGCTTCCGGACTTCCGCGTCCCTGGTCACCTTGGCCAGGATGGATGCCGCCCCCACGGTGACGTAATGCGTGTCCGCCTTGTGCTCGACCACGAGCTTCGGCTTGTGCCGCAGCTTGGAGAGGAGGAGGCTCTTGTACTGGGAAAGGTTGGTGCTCGGCGAATCGATGTAGGCGAGGTCCGGCCTGAGCGTGTCCAGGATCTCGACCGTCTTCTTTGCCTCCAGCCTGTTGAGGTTGAGCCCGTCATGGCCCCGCACCGCGGCATCGATCTCCTGGGGAGAGATGATCAGGATGGCGGATTCCCTGATGGCCTCCGTGATGCCGCCGAAGAGCCGCTCCCTCTCGGGAGGGGTGAGCAGCTTGGAGTCCTTCACCCCCAATGCCCTGAGCTTCCTCTCGTCCTTCTCGTCGATGAGCACGCCTGCCATCACCATGGGGCCGATGATGGGTCCCCGTCCCGCCTCGTCAACGCCGCAGATGGTCTTACTTAGCATACCAGCTTCACCAGTCCAGACACCAGCTTGTCGATATCGCTGCGATTGTTATAGACGCTCAATGAAATGCGCACGCCTCTGGGCGTCGTAGAGACAATGATATTCTTCTTGGCCAGGCGGCGAACGATGTCTTTTGGGTGTTTCGTGTCAATGACGGTGATGCCGGACCGGCACTGCTTATACAGGGGAGTGACGATCCTGACATTTTCTTTTCTCAGTTTTTGGACGAGGTAATCGTCCAGCTCGGATATTTTTTTCTCGACGGCCGTTGTTCCGATTTTGTTTAGAAAGTCGAGGGCGCCTCCCAGCGCGAAAATGTTGGGAAAATTTGGACAGCCTACTTCCAGTTCCCTTGCATCCTTTTTTAGATCAAGGCTTCTGTTGTCCTTCAATTCCGGGACGCTGACGCTGTTCCATCCTGCTACCGGGAAGCGCACATCTCTGAACCATTTTTTGTTGATGTAGAGCACGCCAACGCCGTAGCCGGCCATGGGCCATTTGTAGCCTGAAAAGACCAGGAAGTCTATGTGCGCTTTTTGGACATCAACGGGAAAAGCGCCAAATGACTGGGTGGCGTTGACAACAAAAATGATTTTCCTCTTTTTGCACCATTTCCCCACTTCAACGATGTCCTGCCTGAAACCCGTCGAGTATTGGACATGGCTCGTCACGAGTATTTTTGTCTTTGCCGTCGCATGTCTCTCAATGTCGGAAAGGGTGTACGCGCCGTCTTTTGGCTTCATGAAGGAAACGCCGTATTTTCGGTGGAGCCAGGGGATGGTCGATGAAGGGAATTCATCATCCATCGTGAGCACGTTTCCTTTTCCTTTCAGCATATCAGCGACAAGATTCATGCCATGGGAAGTGTTCAGGGTAAAGCAGATTTCGCGTGGATCGGCATTCAGGAAGCGGGCCACTTTTGCCCTTGTTTCCTCGGTTCGTTCCAGCCACTTCTCCCAGTAGGTGTCTGCCTCCTGGAGCATCTCGTCATAGAATCTTTTGCATTCATTTGCGGCTTTGGAGGACAGTGGGGCTCCGCCCGCAATGTTGAAATAGGCGTATTTTTCGGCTGCAGGAAATTGTTTCCTTATGTTTTCCCAGTTAACCATGTCTCCTCACAAACATGAAGACATTATAAAAAACTTGTGAAAAGGGTGGCTCTTGGATGGTTCTTAAGAAACAAGGCGCAACAAGTATCAATCAGCCCTCAGCACCGCTCCCTTATCCGCGGAGGTCACGAACTTCGCGTAGCGCGCCAGCCATCCCGTGGTGATGCGTGACTTGAACGGCGGCAGCGCGGCCAGCCGCTTTTTTATCTCGGCGTCAGACAAATCCGCGCTGATGTTCCTGTTCGGGATGTCGATGGTGATCATATCCCCTTTCCGGAGGGCGGCGATCGGCCCCTTGGCGGCCGCTTCGGGGGAGACGTGGCCCACGCACGCCCCTTTCGTGCCGCCTGAAAATCTGCCATCGGTGACCAGCGCCACGGACGTGCCGAGCCCCATGCCCATGATGTTCGAGGTGGGGGCGAGCATCTCCTGCATGCCCGGGCCGCCTTTCGGCCCTTCATGGCGTATCACGACGACATCGCCCTCCTTCACCTTTCCTCCCAGGATGCCCTCGCATGCCTCCTCCTGGTGCTCAAAGATCACCGCGGGCCCGGTATGCACCATCATCTCCCTGTCCACGGCCGCGGCTTTCACCACGCACCCGTCCGGGGCGAGGTTGCCGAAGAGGACTGCCAACCCTCCCTTGTGCATGAACGGGTTGTCCAATGGCCGGATGATGGATGCGTCCTTGACCTCGTGATGCGCGCAGTTCTCGCCGAGAGTCTTTCCGGTCACGGTGATGCATGCGGTATGCAGGATTCCCTTTCTTTTCGACAGTTCGTTAAGGATGGCCTGGATGCCTCCCGCGCGGTGGACGTCCTCGACGTGGACATTCAGGTCAGCGGGGCTCACCTTGCAGATGTGGGGGACGCGGTCAGCGACTTCATTGAGGCGGGCGAGCGGATAGGGGATGCCGACCTCCTGCGCCAGCGCCAAGGTATGGAGCACGGTGTTGGTAGAGCCGCCCATGGCCATGTCCAGGGCGAAGGCGTTGTCGATGGACTCGTGGGTGATGATCTGCTTTGGCAGTGGCCCGTTGCTCTTCACCATCTCCACGATGCGCTTCCCCGCCTGCCTGTAGAGCTCCTTCCGCCGCTCGTCGACGGCGAGGATGGTGCCGTTGCCCGGCAGCGCCATGCCCAGCGCCTCGTTGAGGCAGTTCATGGAATTCGCGGTGAACATTCCCGAGCAGGAGCCGCACGTCGGGCAGCTCACCTGCTCCAGCTCGTCAAGCTGCTCCTGGGTGATGGTTCCATTCTGGCGCTCTCCCACGCCGATGAAGACCGAGATGAGGTCAGCGGCCTTGCCGTCCTTGGTCCTGCCGGCCTTCATCGGGCCGCCGGAGACGAAAATCGCGGGGATGTTGAGCCGCGCGGCAGCGAGCAGCATGCCGGGAGTGATCTTGTCGCAGTTGGAGACGCACACCAGGCCGTCGACGCGGTGCGCTTCGCACATGGACTCCACGGAATCCGCGATGAGCTCGCGCGAGGGCAAAGAGTATTTCATGCCCACGTGCCCCATGGCGATGCCATCGTCCACCGCGATGGTGTGGAACTCGAACGGGACGGCTCCCGCATCCCGGATGGCCTCCTTGACGATTTTTCCCACCGCCTCAAGATGGGCGTGCCCCGGGACGAAATCGGTGTAGGAATTGGCGACCGCGATGAACGGCTTCCTGAAGTCGTCCTCCTCCCTAATGGTGCCCGTCGCCCGCAGCAAGGCGCGGTGCGGCGCCCGGGTGAACCCCAGCTTCACTTCGTCTGAGCGCATCTTCATGTGCTGTAGCCCCTGGTTTGTTGTTGCTCGTTGAGCTGTATCCGATAATAAAGGTTACGGATTGATGACGTTGGTCGGTTTTCCCGCAAGGAAATTCTCGATATTGTCGATGGATGCGGTGCCCAATCGTTCGAGGGCGCCGTCCGTGTAGAACGCGCTGTGCGCCGTCAGCACGACAGTGCCCAGTGTCAGGAGCTTGCTGGTCCTCTCCAGCGGCTCTTTCTCGAAGACGTCAAGGCCGGCTCCCGCGATGATGCCCTGCTCAAGCGCGCCGATGAGCTCTTTCTCGTCGATGATTTGGCCCCGGGAGCAGTTGATGATGAACGCCGTGCTCTTCATCTTTTTGAGCTGCGCCATGCCGATCATATGCCTCGTGGAATCATTGAGGGGAGCGTGGATGGTGATGAAATCGGATTCTCCGAGCAGGCGGTCAAGGTCCACGAAGCCGTAATCAGGATGCCCGTTGCCTTTCTGTGTCCGGGTATGGACAAGCACATTCATGTCGAACGCCCGCGCGATGCTCGCAACTTTCCTGCCGATGTTGCCGAAGCCGATGATGCCCAGGGTTTTCCCTTTCAGCTCGGCGAGCGGCTTGAAATCAAAGGTCCATTTGCCTTCTTTCAGGATGCGCATCTGGAACGAGGTCTTCTTCGCCAGCTCCATCATCAGGGCGAAGGCCTGCTCCGCCACGCTGTTCGTGGAGTATTCGGGGACGTTGGTAACGGTGATGCCCTGCTTCCTGCACGAGCCGATATCGATGACGTCATAGCCCGTCGACCACAGGGAGACGAGCTTCGCCTTCAGCCGCGGGATGTCGTCGTTGGAGAATGTCTTGTTCACCAGCAGGATGTCGCATTCCCCTGCCTTGCCGATGAACTCGTCCCGGGAGCCGTATCCCTTGTAGAAACTGATGCTTCCCAGCTTCCTGAGCCTCGCCAGGTGGTGCTCCTGCAGGAAGATGGTGGACTCCACCCCTATCTTCATGCTCACTGTGCTCACTATGCTCACTGGTGCTCCTTGTTGAGCGGCCACATCGCCTTGCGGACCTGCATGCCCACGGTCTCGAGGTCGTGCTTCGCGAGCTGGTCAATCTCCTTCTGCATTTTCGTGAAGCCGTGCTCCCTGTATTCCTTCATCCAGTCATTGGCGAATTTCCCGGACTGGATGTCCGTGAGGCATGCCTTCATGTTCGTCTTGACGTGCTGGTCCATGACGCGCTTGCCGGATGTCAATGCTCCCCGCCGCGCGGTCAATGATACCCGATTCAGGATGCCCACGTTGCCGTACTTGTAGCCGAGGGGGGCGATCAGGCCGTGCAGCTCGTGGTGCACTTCCCAGTACGCGAGCACGGGATTGTAGCCGGCTTCGACCAGCACCTCGAACGCGTGCTTGACCATCTCGATGACGCCGCCGCACAGGTCGACCTGCTCGCCGAAGAGGTCTGACTCCACCTCGTCCTTGAACGTGGACTTGAACACGCCCGGCTTCGTCGCGCCGAGGGCTTTTGCCAGCGCAAGGATGTTGCTCCATGCCTCGCCCGTGAAGTCCTGGTGCACGGCGATGAGGGCGGGGACGCCGAATCCGCGCTCGTATTCCTGCCTCACGATGAAGCCCGGCCCTTTGGGGGCGATCATCGAGACATCGACGTTCTGGGGCGGCGTGATCTGCCTGAAATGGATGTTGAACCCGTGCGAGAACACGAGCGTCTTGCCTTCCGAGAGGTTGGGGGCGATGTGATTCTGGTACGCGTCCGCCTGCGCGGTGTCCGCGATGAGCATGAGGACGATGTCTGCCTTCTTCACCGCGCCGCCGATCTCGAAGAGCGTCTCGCCTTCCTGCCAGCCGTCCTCGAGCGCCTGCTTCCAGGAGCTACCCCCTTTCCGCAATCCGAGGATGGTGGTGATGCCGCTGTCCCGGTAGCACAGGCTCTGGCCCCTGCCCTGCGAGGCGTAGCCGATGACCGCTATGGTCTTCCCGTCAAGGGTCGAGGTGACGTCCTCATCCTGCAGCAATTCCGCGACAACGCGCCCTTTCGAGTCTTTGATATTCTTTGCCATGCGTAACCACTCTCCGTTTTTTTGGAATCAAACATCGTTTATTAAGGTTTTTGTTGGAGTGGCTCTGTCCCGAATCTCCGTTTCACTCCGGGTTAGCGGCTTCGAATGCTCTGCTGCCGGATCCCATAGGGCTGCATGCCACGCAACCTTTTCTTTGCCTTATCTACGAATCGGCAAAGAAAAGCTTGACCAAAAGAAATGCCCGCGTGTAGCGGGCCTGTTTTTGGTAAAGCTTTTTGGAGGCGTAACGAAGTGGAGCCGGGAAAAAGGTTTGGCGCATCCCCTGCGACGCCCTTGATGTTCGCATGGCCAGCGTTCGACTGATGCCGCTAACCACATTCGGGACAGAGCATGTTGGAGTTTTGTTGATGGGTCCTATCCGAAAAGGGCAGTGATGTTCTCCGTGGTCAGGGCATCTCTCCTCTTTCCCCTGAAGAACATCCTCCCTTCCCTGAGCATGAGCACATGGGTGATCTCGCCGACAATCTCCTCGATGTGGTGGGTGACATAGACGACCGTGGCCTTCTTTTCTGTGCAGATGCGCGAGACCGAGCGCAGGACGTTCTCCCGCGCCTTCATGTCCAGGCCGGTGCACGGCTCGTCGAGGATGAGCAATGCGGGCTTCGCCATCAGGGCGCGGGCGATGAGCACCTTCTGCCGCTCTCCCTGCGAGAGCACCGCGAATGCCCTGTCCTGGAGATAGGCGCAGCCGAGGAATTCCAGCAGCTCGAGGGCATGGGCCCTGTCAGCCCGGGTAATCCCCTCATAGTTGCCGAAACTCGCGTGCTTCCCCGAGATGATGATGTCCTGCACGCTGTCCTGCTCCGGGACTTTCTCCGCGAGGTAGGAGCTCACCAAGCCGATGTGCTTCCGCAGCTCCCGCAGGTCGGTCTTGCCGAAGGATTTTCCCAGCACCTTCACTTTGCCGGAACTTGGCCATTCCGTCCCCGAGAGGATCTTGAGCAGCGTGGTCTTTCCCGAGCCGTTCGGGCCGATGAGCGCCCAGTGCTCGCCCCCCCTGATGGTCCAGTCTATCCCCTCAAGGATCTGCGTCTCTCCGCGGTGAAAGGAGTTCCCGATGAGTTCTGCTATTGCCTGAGTCATATGTCAATCCGTGGCTGGGTGGTTTTGGGGCGGCACCGACTCGCTCTTTGCTGTCAAGATTTCCATCGGCACTCCCCGCAGTCCACGCAGTGGATGCCGGAAGCTCGCTTCCGGGCAGGGGCGTCCCCTGCCGATTTGCGGGCAGTTTCGGTGATAACGCTCCGTAAGTTGGTGCTGCCCCGTGCATATTCCTGCTACGAGAGTCAAACGTGCCTGGCGATGGCCTTCCCCATCTCCTGCGTCGAGACTTCCCTCTTGCCCGGCTCCATGACATCCTTCGTCCTGCATTCGCCGAGGGCGGCCATCACCGCGCGCTCGATGGACGCGTGGATGTCCGGCCTGCTGAAGGAATAGGTGAACATCATGGCCGCGCTCATGATCTGGGCGATGGGGTTCGCGATGCCCTTGCCCGCCATGCGGGGGGCGCTGCCGTGCGCGGGCTCGTACATGCCGAAGGACTTGCCGTTGAGCGACGCCGAGGCGAGCAGCCCGATGCTGCCGGTGAGCATGGCCGCCTCATCGCTGAGGATGTCGCCGAACATGTTCGTGGTCACGATGACGTCGAAGTTATGGGGATTCTTGATGAGCTGCATGGACGCGTTGTCCACATACATGAATTCCAGGGTGATATCGGGATACTGCCTGGAGACTTCCGTGACATACCTCCGGAACAGGATGCTCGAAGCGAGCACGTTCGCCTTGTCGACGCAGGTGACTTTCTTCTTGCGCTTTCGCGCCGCCTCGAATGCCGCCTTCGCCACGCGCTCCGCCTCGTGCTTCCGGTAGGTCATCATGTCGGACGCCTCCTCGTCTCCAAGCGTGCGCTTGCCGAAATAGGCGTCGCTGCTCAGCTCCCGCACGATGAGGATGTCGAAGCCGCTGCCGACGATGGATGGCTTTAGGGGTGAGGCGCTGGCCAGCTGCGGGTACACCACGGCCGGGCGGAAATTGGCGAAGAGGTCGAAGTGCTTTCTCAGGCGCAGGAGGGAAGTCCGCTCCACTTTCTGGTCGTCCGGCAGGCTGTCCCATTTCGGGCCGCCGACGGCTCCAAGGAGGATGGCGTCCGCGGCCTCGCACGCCTTGAGCGTCTCCTCCGGGAGGGCGGTGCCGTGCCTGTCGTAGGCGGCTCCCCCGACGTCCGCATGGAGGTACTTCAGCGTCATGCCGTGCTTCTTCGAGACCGCGCCGAGGACGTGCAGCGCCGCGTCCATTATCTCGGGCCCTATGCCGTCTCCGGGCAGGACCGCGATGGTATGGGTGTTGTCAGTTGCCATGAGGGTGAGCTATCTGAAGTGGTTGAAGTAAGGCAATGCCCGTGCGGTCTCGTCCGTCTTCTCCCTGTTCTTGAGGAGCAGCGAGACCGAATCCCAGGTGCCCTGCGAGAGCACCGTGCGTGCCGATTCCTTTTGCGTGACTGGGATGGAGAAATCGAGATACCTCGCCTCGTTGTTCTCGATGTCGAGCTCGAGCTCGAGCGCGGGATTCTCCCTGATGACGGACATCAGGTTCTCGATGTCCTCCTTGGAGGCAGTTGCCGTCGGCATGCCGATGGTGGTGCAGTTGTCCGCGAAGATCTCGGCGAAGCTCTCGCCGATGATGGCCCTGATGCCGAAGCGCAGCAGCGACTGGGGCGCATGCTCCCGTGAGGAGCCGCAGCCGAAGTTTTTGTTCACCACCAGGATGGACGCTCCCGCATATCTCTGGTCATTGAAGGGGTGATCTTTCGGGGAGCCGTCCGCGGCGAAGCGCTGGTCGCGGAACGCATGATTTCCGAGGTCATCGAAGGTGATTGCCTTGAGGTACCTTGCAGGGATGATCTGGTCGGTGTCGATGTCGTTGCCCGGCAGTGGGAGTGCCCTGCCCCGGACTTCCCTGATTTCCGGATTTTGGTTTTGGATAGCGCTCATGGTCCTCATGGTCCTCATGGTCCTCATGGTCCTCATGGTCCTCCTGGCCTCCCTCACAGGTAGTCCCTCACGTCCGCCACCTTGCCTTCTATCGCGGCCGCGGCCACCATGGCAGGGCCCATCAGGAGCGTGATGCCGGCGGCGCTGCCCTGCCTGCCCTTGAAGTTCCGGTTGGAGGACGAGGCGCAGATTTGCCTGCCGACGAGCTTGTCGGGATTCATGCCAAGGCACATCGAGCATCCCGCCCCTCTCCACTCGAATCCCGCGTCGATGAATATCCTGTCGAGGCCTTCCTCCTCTGCCGTGCGCTTGACCTGCTGCGAGCCCGGGACGACCAATGCCTTTATCCCTTTGGCGACGCGCCTGCCTTCCACGATTTTCGCGGCTTCCCACAGGTCCGAGATGCGCGCGTTGGTGCACGAGCCGATGAACGCGACGTCTATCTTCGTGCCCTGGATCAGCTCTCCGGGATGGAATCCGGTGTGGGCATACGCTTCCTCCGCTGTCTTGCGCTCTTCCGCAGCAAGCTCGCCGGGCCTGGGGAACGCGCCGTCAACCGGAACGGACTGGCCGGGGTTGATGCCCCAGGTCACCATGGGGGAGATGGCAGAGCCGTTGAGAGTGACTTCATCGTCATATTCCGCATCGGGGTCAGAGGCGATGCTTTTCCACCAGCTCACCGCGCGCGCGAACTCTTCATCCTTGGGCGAGAACTCCCGGTCCTCGAGATAGGAGAACGCGGTCTCGTCCGGATTCACGTATCCTGCCCGCGCTCCTCCTTCGATGCTCATGTTGCAGATGGACATCCGCTCTTCCATGGACATCCGATCGAGGACCGGGCCCGCATACTCATAGGCATAGCCGATGCCCCCCTTCACTCCCAGCGTCCTGATGATGTTAAGGATGACGTCCTTGGCGAAGCATCCCTTGCCCAGGGAGCCGGTGACCGTTATCCTCCTCACCTTCGGCTTCTGGATGGCCAGGCATTGTGTGGCGAGCACGTCGCGCACCTGGCTCGTCCCGATGCCGAAGGCCACGGTGCCGAACGCCCCATGGGTGCTCGTGTGGCTGTCCCCGCATGCGATGGTCATGCCCGGCTGCGTCAGCCCCAGTTCAGGGCCGATGACATGCACGATGCCCTGCTTCCCAGAGGAAGGATCGAAGAAGCGGATGCCCGATCCCCGGAGGTTGTGCTCCAGCGCGGAGATCATGCCCTCCGCCTCGACGTCGATGAACGGCCTCTTCAGGGTGTGCGTGGGCAGGATGTGGTCCACGGTGGCAAACGTCCTCTCCGGATACGCGACCGTGAGGTTGCGCTCGCGCAGCATGCTGAAGGCCTGGGGGGTGGTGACCTCGTGGATGAGGTGCAGCCCGATGAAGAGCTGGGTGCGGCCGTCCGGCAGCTCCTTCACCGTGTGCAGCTTCCAGACCTTGTTGAACAGGTTTTCTTTTCCCATTGCATTTCCTGGCTGTGTTCTTGGCTCAAAGGCCGCCTATGAGGGCATGGGGGACGCTCTCGCACCGCTCGGCGCGCTCGTTACGGTATCGTACTGTGATGCTGCCTCTTCTCCTGGGCTCCCTCGCGTTGGAGAGTGTGACTGATGCGTTATTGTCAGAGCTTCTCGAAGCCGGTGTTCCCGCGGAAAAGGCCGGTGGCTCCTGTCCGCGCAAGCTCCTTGATGCCCATGGGCTTCACCAGTTCCAGGAACGAGTCGATCTTGTGCGGCGATCCAACGATCTCCACAGTCATGTCGTCCCGGTTCACATGCGCGACTTTCGCCTCGTGGGCCTGGCAGTACGCCATGAGCTGCTTCTGCTCCTCCGGGCCTTTCGTGTGAATCTTGATGAGCGCGAGCTCCCTGATGATCGAGATGTCAGGCGGCAGGTCGCTGACCTTGACGATGTTGACCACCTTGTTGAGCTGCTTCGCCAGCTGCTCGTACACCTTGTCGTCCCCCTTGAAGGAGATGGTCATCCGCGATATCTCGGGCTTTGTCGACTGCGCGACGGTGAGCGCCTCGATGTTGAAGTTCCTGCGCATGAACAGCCCGGCGACGCGCGCGAGCATGCCCGGCTCGTTCGATACGATCAGCGTGATGGTGTGCTGGTGCTTGCGGTAATGCGTGATGTTGTCGTCGTACATGCTGCCCTCATTTCACGTCGTCCCAGTTCTGCCGGAACACGGTCCTGCCGCCGATGATGTGCTGCAGCCCCTTGCCCGGCGGGAGCATGGGCAGGATGTTCTCCTCTTCCTGCACGTGGACGTCTATGACCACGGTCTCGTCGCTCTGTTTCGCCTCCTCCAGCGCAGGGAGGAACTCGGATTCCCTGGCGACGGTGATGCCCTTAAGATGGTATGCTTCCGCGAGCTTGACGAAATCCGGGTTGAAGTTCGCGTAATGCACCCCCGATTGCCTGTTGCCCTGGAAGATCTCGAGCCACTGCCTCACCATGCCGAGGCACTTGTTGTTCATGATGATCGGCACCACCTTGATGCCGAACTGCTTGGCCGTGGCCAGTTCCTGGCTGGTCATCTGGAAGCTGCCGTCCCCGTCGAGATCATAGACGTTCCTGTCCGGCATCGCCACCTTCGCGCCCAATGCCGCGGGCAAGCCGTAGCCCATCGTGCCCGCGCCTCCCGAGGTGATCCACGTCCTTGGCCGGGTGAAGGTGAGGTAATGCTCTCCGAACATCTGGTGCTGCCCGACTCCGGTGGTGAAGATGTCGCTCTCCTGCTTGAACCTGTTGAGCATCCTCAGGAGGTTTGCCTGGGTCATTCCCGCTGCCGCCTTGTCCTCCTCCGCATGGGTGAGTTCCCTGAGCTCCCGGAGCTTCTTTATCCATGGCTCGTGCCTGTTCTCCTTCTTCACTGCGAGCTCGGCGAAGACAGCCGCAAACATCTTCAGGACTTCCCTCGCATCCCCGACAATGGGGATGTCCACCCGCACGTTTTTCCCGATTTCAGTCGGATCGACGTCCGCGTGGACGACCTTCGCGTCCTTCGCGAACAGGCGCGTGTCTCCCGTGATGCGGTCGGAGAACCTGCACCCGACGGCGATGATGCAGTCCGTGTTGATGGCCGCGTAGTTGGCCTGCTCCTCGCCGTGCATGCCCATCACTCCCAAAGAGAGCGGATGGCTCTCGGGAAAGATGCCCTTGCCCATGGTCGTGGTGTTGACCGGGATGCACGAGAGATTGGCAAATTCTATGAGAGAGTCCTGCGCGCCGGCGATGATGCATCCCCCGCCCGCGATGATGACCGGGCGCTCTGCCTTGAGGATGGTCTCCACGGCTTTCTTTATCTGGAGGGGATTGGGCCTGAACGTAGGCCTGTACGAGCGTATCTCGACCTTGTCCGGGATCTCTCCCTTCACTTCCGCGTTCTGCACGTCCTTGGGCAGGTCCACGTAGACCGGTCCCGGCCGTCCTTCGGTCGCGATCTTGAACGCCTTGAGGAGCGTGTCTGCGATGTGCTCCGGGTTTCTCACCTGGAAGTTGTGCTTGGTGATGGGAAGGGTAAGGCCCATCATGTCCGTCTCCTGGAACGCGTCGTTGCCGACGAGGGAGGTCGGCACCTGCCCGGCCATCGCCACCATGGGCGTGGAGTCCATGAACGCGTCCATGATGCCGGTGATGAGGTTCGTGCCCCCGGGTCCTGAGGTGGCGACGGCAACGCCCGGCTTGCCGCAGGCTCTCGCGAAGCCCGCGGCCATGTGCGCCGCGCCCTGCTCGTGCCGGCAGATGATGTTCCGTATCTTGTCCTGGTAATGGTAGAGCTCGTCATAGAGCGGGATGACCGCCCCTCCGGTGATGCCGAAGATGTGCTTCACGTCCTGCTTCAGCAGGCACTTGACGATGACCTCGCTCCCTTTCATAGTCCCGCCTGCCTCTGTATGCTGGTGGAAAGGGCCCGGTTGATGCCCTTGACGAGCGCCTTCGCCGATGCCATGATGACGTCCTCGTCCACTGCCTCTGAGGAGAACACGTTTCCCTTGTCGTCCTCTACCGTGATGGAGACGTTCGCCAGCGCGTTTGTCCCTCCCGTTATGGCCTTGAGGTTGTATTCCTTGAGGGAGATGGACGGCCCGATGATCGCGCTTATCGCCTTGGAGACCGCGTCGACGGGGCCGACGCCCCTGCCTTCTCCGGTCTTGAGTTGGCCGCGCATGATGAGGGTGACGTGGGCGGTCGGCTGCACCTTGTTGCCCGTGCTGACCCGGACTTCCTCGAGCTGGATGATGTTCTGCTCCTCTGCCAGCGCTCCGGCGATGTCGTTCGCGATGGCGATGATGTCATCCCGCATCACCTGCTTCTGCTTGTCCGCGAGCGTTTTTATGCGCGTGGTGACGAGGTCCACCTGCTCCGCGGAGAAGCCGTAGCCCATCTCCTTCAGGATGGCCTCTGCCGCGTGCTTCCCGGAATGCTTGCCCATCACGATGCCTTCCCCCATCCATCCCACCTCCTCGGGAGTCATGATCTCGTAGGTGGACTTGTCCGACAGCACGCCGTGCTGGTGGATGCCCGCCTCGTGGGCGAATGCATTGGCTCCGACGATGGCCTTGTTCCGCTGCACCGCGATGCCCGTGAAGTCCGCCACCATGCGCGAGGCCTTGTAGATCTCCTTGGTGTTGATGCCCGTGGAGAAGTTCCTGAAGTAGTCTTTCCTCGTCCTGAGGTTCATGACGATCTCTTCCATGGACGCGTTGCCTGCCCGCTCGCCGATGCCGTTGACCGTGCACTCCACCTGCGTGGCACCATTCTGGATGGCCGCCAATGAATTGGCGACCGCCAGCCCCAGGTCATTGTGGCAGTGGCAGCTGATCACTATGTGTTTCGCTTCCGGCACCAGCTCGAAGATTTTCCTTATCCTGCTGCCGAACTCCTCCGGCTCCGCGTATCCGACGGTGTCCGGGATGTTTACCGTGGTGGCCCCTGCCTTGATCGCTGCCCTCACGACGTCGCACATGTATGTGACGTCTGTCCGCGCGGCGTCCTCCGGGCTGAACTCCACGTCCTTGCAGAGGCTTTTCGCGTACGCGACGGCCTCTTCGGTGATGGCGATGATCTCCTCCTTCGATTTCCTGAGCTTCTTCTCCAGGTGAATCTGGGACGTCGCGATGAAGGTGTGTATTCTTGGTTTTTCTGAGTGTTTTATCGCATTCCAGGCGGCGTCGATGTCCCCTTTCGTTGCCCGGGCGAGGCCGCAGATGATTGGCCCCTTGACCTGCTGCGCAATCTGCCTCACCGCGTTGAATTCCCCCTCCGAGGCGATGGGAAATCCCGCCTCGATGACGTCCACGTTGAGCCTGGCGAGCTGCCTCGCGATCATGAGCTTCTCGTTCATGGTGAGGCTGGCCCCCGGGCTCTGCTCGCCGTCCCTCAGGGTAGTGTCGAATATGAGGATCTTTCTCTGTCCGCTTGGGTAGGGTGAGGCCATGCCAGTGGGAAGGTGGTTACCGACGCTCTCCGCTCCTGGTAACCACGGGGGAGCTAGAGCAACAGCAGAAGCAGCACAAGGACTGAAAGAACTCTTGAGATCCGGAGTGCGCTGCGGATATCCATGGCTCACGGGGACGGTATTTTGTTTATAAAGGTTGCGGTCGGGTTATTGGTTAATCTGTGGCTGTTAAATCTCGGCTGTTAAGCATCGGTTGTTTCACCGCCTTTATGAGCAATTCCTTCCACTCTGCCCTCTCAGTTAGCCCTGCCCTTTGAGCGGGAGTAACCCCGTTAAGCCCTTGATGCCCTTTCACGAAATTATAGTAGGTCTTGAAGTTCTCGGCGTATTGCTTCTGATTGCCCTTAAAGCCCCTCATAACCTTGTCCCTTTGCCTGAACGTGCCATGAAACCTCTCTATGGTGTTGTTGTTGCTATCGTGCTGTTTCAAGGACACATAGCGGTAATGGGGCTGTGGGTTCTGATAGGTGGCAAATTCCTTCTTAACGGTGTTGGTGTAATTGAATGAGCCGTCAGTAACCACAGTAAGAGCCTTCTTCCCTGCCATCGTCTTTGCCTTTTGGAAAGTCTCTCTTGCGTCGGCAATTCCTCTTGTTGGCTTCTGATTGGAGGCGAGTAAAAAGCGTGTCTCGTTGTCCATGACATTCCAAACATACTGCTCTTTGCCCTTAACCTTGATGAATTGCTCGTCGGCGTGCCACATATCGCCGACCTGTGGTTTCAAGCCATCAACATAAGTGTTGATTTTCTTCATGTAAGTATTCACCCAATTCATTATGGTAACGTGGGTTACTTTCAAGCCATAGAATTGTTTGATGCTATCTGCAATTCCACGATAAGAAACACCCTTCATGTAAAGGTCTATTGCCGTGATGATGCAATCGGTGTTTCCTTTGACTTTTCTTACTGGCTCATTGACAAAGTGCTTTCCACAATCTTGGCACATCCACCTTTGCTTTAAGCCCATTGTGGTTTTTCGTGTGCCATCTTTCTTGAGGTTCTGCCCTTCACATTGGGGGCAAGGATGGGATACGCTGACCTTTGGGGCTTCTTTGGCTTGGAATTGGAGGGCAAAAAAGGTCTTTAGCAAAAGAATATGCTTGCAGAGATTTCCTTCGTGATTGTCAGGGCATTCACAGGCATACCATCCCTTGCGGATGGTTACTCTATATTTCTTGCCGTTCTCGTATTGGGATGGGATAAAGTATTCGTTGAAGCCGTCTTTAATGGGAGTTACGCCGTTCTGTAACATCTCAACGCTTCTTGCCTTTCTTGACAGATATTTTTCATCTTTCGATACAATTTTATAGTTGCTTTGTTCTTCCATTCTTAATCACCTTTGTAAGAGAGGGTGTGGGCACGTCGGGAATCGAACCCGAGACAAAACCTTACGAGGGGGATGTCCATAATACAATGGCGTGCCCTGTTTTTCTTTTCTCGTCGTATCACCGACGATAATTTTAGTAAGGGGTTCTTGTTTATATAGTTATCTGTTTTAATCTGTTTATATCTTTAGTTTAATCTTTTATAATCTGTGATTAAAAGCGAAAAGTATAAATATAAGCCCATCTACCATACCATTGTGAGTAGAAAATGCCTAAAACTAAAAAAATAGAATACCCAAATATCGGTATTGATGAGGCAATTCGTGTAGTCTCTACTCTAATAGAAAAATTGAATGGGGAAGTCAAAAATCTTGATGCTTTTGCATCTATGGTGGGGCATACTGCAAAATCTGGTGCTTTCTTAGTTAAACTCGGTGATTTAAGAAAATATGCGTTATTAGAGCCAAGAGGGGGGGTTAAAGCTACCTCTCTTGCAAAAACTATTGTTCATCCACTAAACGAACAAGAAAAACAAGAATCTATCAACAAAATGATAATGAATGTGGAGTTATGGAGACTTCTCTATCAAAAAATAGGTAAGAATTATCCAACAGATGAACAATTCTGGTCTTATATAATGGAAGTTACTAATTGTGAGAGAAATGAAGCGATAAAAGAAGCAGATAAAATCAGAAAGAAATATAAGGAAGCTATGTCATACTACAAAGAAGGTGAAGGTTTTACAACAACAGAAAAACAAACAGATGCTCCACAAGCAGAAAATTCACAAGGAAAACAGAAGCAAATTCCGAGAAGTAATCCACAAGGGGACAGCAATATGACTGAAATTAAGTTTGAGGAAATTTACATATCTTTTCCAAGGGGAAATCTTGATGCTGCGGAAACTGCGAAAGAACTCATTGAGATGCAGATAAAGAAATTAAAAAAATCTACTTCTAATTCTGAATAGAAAAATTCACAGAAACCTTTATAAATACTCCTTCATTAGAAGTCTTATAATGGTACTGTAGTAAAGGGGGTAGTCCTATCGTAAGATGGGACACGTAAACCCCCTTTTATTTTCATTCTCCTATGAAAGTAATGATTTTTGTAGATGCTGATAATTTCAAAGGTATTAGGAGACTTTTGAGAGAAGAAGGTAGGGGAGATAGATGGATTGATTTTTACAAACTTAATTTATTTGTTATTGAGTATTTAGGTAAAAATAAACAATACAAAGATTGTAAGCTACAACATATTAGGACATATTGCTATACTGGAGAATATACCCCTCATTTAATTAAGAAAATAAAGGATGCTTTAGAAAATGCAAAAGAAGAAAAGAAAGAATTTTTTAGATTAGAATTAACTAAAGCGGAACAAGGTTATGAATCACAAAAAGCATTTTTTAAAGATGTATCAACTTACTATTTTTTTGAAATGAGGAAAAAACCACTACAATTTAGTCCTACAGACGGAGTTTTTCAAAAAGGGGTAGATGTCCAACTTGCAGTTGATTTAGTCACTAATGCACACTTAAAAACATTTGATATTGCGGTTGTTTTTTCTGGGGATATTGATTTGATTGAATCTGTCAGAAGCGTTAAAAATTTAGGTAAACATGTTATCATATTTTCTCATTACAAGAATACTGCAAAAGATATGGTAACTGAAGCAGATATGTTTGTTGATTTCCAAAGATTCGACGATGAACTATTAAACAAATTTACACATATTTTTCAAAGAAGAGAAACTCCAACAATCCCTCCAAACCGCCAAAAATTTCCCCCAACCACCCCTTCTTAACAGCCTTCATTTAACAACCGAGGATTTACCAATACCACCAAACAACAACCTTTATAAACATCCCGGGGCACCTCAGGGGAATGGCCAATGCAGCGGAAGGCATAACAAAATTCTCGCTTGTCATTTCCATGCTTATCTCCATCATCATCGTGATTATTATCTAGCCAGGGCTTTCCGCCATCTTCTCGGGAG
>Ga0209542_10000829_pt1 | contig 73557 bp, 96 predicted proteins | sample RifCSPhighO2_01_FD_184028 | JGI IMG/M metagenome (GOLD analysis project Ga0209542, IMG submission 184028) | Soil microbial communities from Rifle, Colorado - Rifle CSP2_plank highO2_0.1 (SPAdes) (version 2) | ecosystem: Environmental > Terrestrial > Deep subsurface > Rock core/Sediment ...
TTATTATGTCTGGGTTCCATGTTTAGTAGCAATATTATGTACAACAGCAATAATAATAACAATAAGAAAATATTCTGTAAAGAAAGTTAAAAAAGATAAGAAATAAATTTAAGCTGAAATACTACCTGAAAAAGGTTCTACTTCTATACTAACTCTACAAGGCATTCTTGGAGAAGCAGATTTAAATGCAAGTTTAGTTGATTCAAGTGCACTTTTTTTTACAAAAGCAGTAAATAAAATTTTACCTTTCTTAACTTGTGCAGCTACATTTATAACTTTACCAAAAGCTTGACCCATTCCAGTCTGAAGTCTATCAGCATGTGCTCCACCAAGCATTTTATTTTCTCTTAAAGCATGATGCGGATAAACATTAATAATTAAAAAATAATCAGTTCCTAAATTAGTTTCCATTTTTCTATTAACAACTAATCTTGCACTTTCAATTGCGTTTTGTCTTAATTGTAAAGTATCTTTGCTTACTAAAGTAACTTTGTAATCATAAAGTCCTTTTTTATTACCCATTTCAAATCTACTTATTTTATGTTGAGTCATAGCTTTTATGTAAGCTTTATCTTTATACTTACTTTTTCTAGTATAAGGTCTTTCTAATCTTCTATAACAAGAACCTTTTCTTAAGCCTACCATTTAATTTAACTCCACTTTTGTTCCAACACTTTGACCAGGTAAACCTTTTTCAAATTGAACTCTTAAAGCACCAGAATTTCCATGTACATTAGTAACTTGACCTTTTATTTCTTTTCCAGCAGTACTTTTCCAAGAAGCAGTTTTGCCTACAATTTTATGTGCTTTTTCTTTAGTATCTACACCTGAAACTTTAACTATCATTTGATACTTTTTTTGGGTTTTTATTCCCCTTCTAAAACTTACTATTTTTCCATCCATATGAATTTGAAAAATGCTACCTTTAAATAATTTTCTAAAAATACTAAGTTTATGGATTTAATAGAAAGTTATAAAGTGTTTAAGAGAACTGGAGATCCAGATACTTATGTAGCTAAAACATATTACGAGACAAGAGAAAATATAGAAATAACTGCCGATTCTCCTGAAGGTTTAGCTAGAAGATTAGTAGCAGAGACAAAGGAAGATAGGATTAAAGTAACTCACTCAGGAATAGAAAGATCAGATAAAGGTTTAGATGTAGTAGAATTAGTAAAGTTTTCAGATGAAATGAGAAGACTTAACGGTCCTTCAATAATTCACAAACTTTAATTATATTCTCCAGTATATATATTTTTAACAAGAATTATCAACAATAAACTATATAAACATAAACTTCTAGCTAGATCTATAGCCTGACACGAGAAAAGGCTCAAATGAGCGAACGATATTAACTATCAAGCTATGATACTTGGGAGTTACTGTCAGGCAACAATCATAATTAAAAAATATCAATAGAACAAGAAAATAAACATTCAGTTTATCATTAATTCATTATTAAAAGATGGGTAGAGGTCTGCAAGAAGACACTATTTCAAAGAAGTAATAGTAAATTAAACTTGTTCTAGAGAATTTAAAACTAGGAGGAAAAGAAAATGGGAAAAGTAAGTCCTGTAAGTACAAAATATATAATTCACGCTAATATTACAATTGAAGGAAACGTAGATAGACCTGATGTAATAGGTGCAATATTTGGTCAGACAGAAGGGTTTTTAGGTCAAGAACTTGAACTAAGAGAACTTCAAAGATCAGGTAAAGTAGGAAGAATAGAAGTAAAGATAGACGTAATAAATGGAAAAAGTGCTGGACAAATAATTATTCCATGTAGTTTAGATAAAGCAGAAACAGCAATTATTGCAGCTGCTCTGGAAACTATTGAAAGAATTGGTCCATGTAATTCTGCAGTTAAAATTGATAAAATTGAAGATGTAAGAATTTCAAAGAGAGAATTTGTAATAACAAGAGCTAAGGAATTATTAAGTGAATTCCAATCTAAAGTACTTCCTGATTCTCAGGAAATTACTGAAGAAGTAGCTCAATCTCTAAGAACACAAGAAATAACAGAATGGGGATCTGAAAAACTGCCAGCAGGACCTGGAATTGATGATTCTGATGAAGTTATTTTAGTTGAAGGAAGAGCAGATGTAATCAACTTGCTAAAAGCAGGATTTAAAAATGCAATAGCAATGAATGGAACTTCTGTACCTGAAACTATAAAAGAACTTTGTAAACAAAAAACAGTAACTGTGTTTGTTGATGGAGATAGAGGCGGAGACATAATTTTAAAAGAATTATTTGCAACAACAGAGCCAGATTTTATTGTTAAAGCTCCAGTTGGAAAAGAAGTTGAAGAATTAACAAAGAAAGAAATCCATATTTGTTTAAGAGCAAGAATTGCATCTGAACAATATAGGTTTGATCCAAATAGTTCTGTAAGAAAACCTCAAAGATATGAAGAAAGACAACAATATCAAGAAAGAACTCAAGAGAGATTCCCAGAAAGAAGAAATAATTTTAGGGACAGACCTCAAAGAGACATGAGAGACAACGGAGAAGAAAGACCTGTAAGACAATACCAAAAACAAGAAATTGAAATTAATCAAAAAGCAAAAGAAAGTTTCAAAGTAATGTTAGAAGGTCTAGTTGGAACAAGAGGAGCTTCTTTAGTAGACAAAGATTATAATGTACTAGGAAAAGTACCTACAAGAGAATTAGAAGCTACACTAAAAAACCTTGATAATGTATTTGCAGTAGTTTTAGATGGAGCAATTACAAAAGAAATAGCACAAGCAGCTGAAAAATCAAAAGTAAGTGTAATAGTAGGTTCTGCTTCTAAAGTAAAACCAAATGAAGTAAAAGTATCATTGCTAACAGCTAGTGACCTTTAAATTTCTTTTTTTATTTTTTAATATAGAAACCTTTTTTAATTGAAGTTAATAGAAAAGTATTAATGAAAAAGGTTGATACAAAGAAAGTCATTATTCTAATTGTTATTTTATTAGCAATTGCAGCGATTTTTGTATTCTCAAGACCAACAAACTGTAAAACAAATGAAGAATGTTTCAATGTAAAAGCTTCTCAATGTTCAAAAGCAATTGTAACAACACAAAATAATTTAGATACTTACAAATACGAAGTCTTAAGTAAAAAATCAAATAATTGTATAATAGAAGTAACTTTAACTAAAGTTTCAGATTCAAAAGCAGTTGAATTAAAAAATGCATTAGAAGGTAAGAGTATGAAATGTTCTATAACTAGAGAAATATTAAAAGAAAAACCAATAAAGGAAATTAAAACATTGAATGATTACTGTACTGGTCAACTAAAAGAAGCAATGTTAGAATTAAGCTTAAACAAATTATATGAAATAGTAATAAAAAATCTAGGACCATTAACAACAGAATTCAAGAATTATATAGAAAGTTCAAAATAATGAAACAAAAAAATCTTTTAATAATTTTGTCTATTATAGTTGGAATATTTTTTATCTGGTCACTTATAAAACCAAAAGATTATTTTATTTGGATTCTAGAAACATTTCCTATTTTAATCGGTATTCCAATATTAATATTTACTTATAAAAGATTTAAATTAACAAATATAATTTATATCTTAATAGCAGCTCACGCAATAATATTACTAATAGGTGCACATTATACTTATGCAGAAAATCCATTATTTGAAATAATAAAATTAAAATTTGATTTAGCAAGAAACCATTATGATAGATTAGGTCATTTCTTTCAAGGTTTTGTTCCAATATTAATAGCTAGAGAATTTTTATTAAGAAAAACAAATTTACAAAAAGGAAAAATTTTGGTATTTTTATTAATTTCAATTGTATTTTTAATAAGTGGAACATATGAGTTAATAGAATGGGGTTCAGCTGAATTAGTATCTCAAGAACAAGCAGCAGATTTTGTTGGAATGCAGGGAGATATTTGGGATGCACAAAAAGATATGTTTATGGCATTTTTAGGTGGAATATCTTCCCTGATATTGTTTTCTAGATTACAAAATAAACAATTAAAGAATTTAGAAAAAGCTTAACTAAATAAATTTATTTCTTAATAACATAAAAAATTTCATTATGTTCTTCAAATATTTCATAATATAAATCTAATCTTTCAAGCAATTTTTCAATCCATCCTCTTCTTGGATAATTCATTCTTCTTCCTTTAACATCAACAGTAGAAAAACTAACAACAATAAATTTAGCTTTAATAGAATTTATTAAATATTCAGCAAGTTTATGTCCATTAGTTTCTAAACTTTCAACCAGTTTTAACATCAAACATAAATCAACCTTGGGAAATTTATTATAAACTCTCAAATCAGCTTGAATAATTTCACCTTTAATTTTATCTTTACCAAAAACACTTTTTATTTGTTCACAATCTTTTTTAGTCAATTCTATGGAATAAAAATAAACATTTTTATAATCATTAATATATTTATAAGTCAAAGGATTTAATCCTGCACCTAAATCTAAAATAGAATTAACTTTACCAGTAACGTTAAATATCTTTTTATAAAAATCAGAATAAAATTTCTCTCTTTCTTTAGTAGATCTATGTGAATTTAAATCTAAATTATTATCTAACCAAAATTGTCCATAAGTTTTATTTAATTCATTTCTTACGTTTTTAACAATTTTCTCAAAATCTTTTTTCTTTAATTCGTTATTTAAAAGCTTTTTATTTAATTTAGGGTCTTTCTTAAGAAACAGCCCTATAAATTCTTTAACATAATCATCATCTAACCTATCTAATGGCTTTTTCTCTTTTATTTTATTAATAATTTCCTTCATTTTAATCAAACTCATCTAAAAATTCTTTCAATTCTTTTTTAGTCCACCAAGCAAAATTATCTGGAATATTACTTTTAGTAAAAACTATTACTTCTGTAATTTCAGAATTAACTTTAGGAATACTGTCAACTTCAGCAATAATATGAGGAACAAAGGCCCAATTTTTATTATCCCTTATACCAGATTCTAAATAAACAGTTCTAAAAGATTTAACTTTAACATTTGTTTGCTCTTTAACAATTCTTTTAACACAAGTTTCAATATTTTCTTCATAAATAATAAGATCATGGCAAAAATATAAATAATTTCCAATAGGACAATTATGATTTCTAATGCCATTCAATCTTCTTAAAGCAATATAATTTTTACCTTTTTTAAGAATTATTTCAAAGGTTATATGTGTTCCGCCTGAAACTTGATTTTTTATAGGTAAACCAAAACTTGCTTCTTTTTTTATATAATTATATTGAAATGTCATAAGTATAAAGAGATAATACCATTTAAATGATTTTTTATTTTTTATAAACTCTAGATCTTTTGTCAAAAACCTCTATTTTTAAAACTTTATTATGAAAATCTACATCAACTAAAGCTCTGTAATCTCCAAATCTTAATTTATAGAAATCTTTTCCCTCAAAATGTTCCAAATATCTAAACGGATCTTCTTTAATTTTATCCAACTTTTTAAAAACATTTTTAATAACATCTTTAGATAATTGAGAAAATATTTTAGCAGCATTCGGATTCCATTTTACTTCAAAAGTCATTTTAAAGAAGTTGTTCTCTCAAATCCTCATCAGAAATATATTCAGAAATAGGGATCTTTCGTGCTTCTTCTAATCTCTTTCTTATTTCATCTGTCAATTCGCCTTCATTAGATAAAATATTTTTAATTAAGATAATATCTCTTTTAAGTACCTCAAGATCACCTTGTATATTTTTCATAACATTTGATTCTGCCATAAATTAAGTAAAGAAATAAAGTTTATATGCCTTTCTCTAGAAATTTAGTAAAGTTTTTAAAAAATATAAAACAGGCATGCCTGAAAGTGGATATCACTACCCTAACAAGTTTAACCTCAATACTTCCTCAACCCCGCTACCCTTAAAGCATTAATACATTTATTTAGGGCTGCTCTATTCCTAGCCTGACCCTTTTCACAAATATATCAACCGATTAGGACAGAGTATCGTCGTAGGTACCAAGACCTGTCAAAATAACAACACCGCCTCTCAAGCTTCAACTACACCATGACGTCCGTTTGTGTTTACAGAGTAGGACGAGCCCTCCAGTCTAGCCTGCAATAAATTATAAATTGAAAAGAATTTAAAGGTTTTCTTTAGAAAGTTATATAATAAACAAATAACAAATAGCCATATGAAATTACCAAAGTCTCTATTAAATACAAAAGATAGAAAAGAAATGTGGTCAGAAGCTAAAGAAATTCTAACTAAAATAGACAAAAGTTTAGATATTTCTGAAGCTTATGTTATAGGAAGTTATGCTTCAAGTAAAAGAAGGCCTTGCGATGTAGACATTGCAGTTGTAACAAAAGTCAAAAATAGAAAGAAAAATTCTGCTTGGCCAATAGATATAGTAATAATTCCTGAAAATGAAGATACAAAGAAATATTTAGAAGACATAAGCAAATGGATGAAGAATAGATACAAAAAAGAAACAAAAATTATTAAAATTAAATAATCAAATTTCAGTAGCAAATTTAATGTCAAATGGGAGATTTAATGTTCCAGACTCTTTACTTCTAGCCTTAAAATTAATAATAACAAAACCTTTTATCTCTTCAGTATTTTCATCAACAATTTCAAAAACATCATTTCCAATATCCTTCATATAGCAGGATTCAGATTTCTCAGTATAAACTTCTAAAATATCTCCTTCTACATCATAAAACACACTTAGTTTATTTTTCATTTTTCTTTCACCTTATCTACATAATAACTAGTTAAAACAAAGCCTTTTCCATTTAAATGTTTTACTACAACTAATAAATATCTAGCCTTTGAATTCAAATTCTTATAATAACTATAATAAAAAACAATATTTGCCCTGTGAATACTAACTTTAATTATACTGGGATTTTGTAAAGTAAATATAATATCATCAACACCCTTTGTAAGTCTTGGATGAAAATTAACAATGTGCTTCCATCTCTCAGAGGTAAGATAAATAATTCTACCAGTCTTATCTAAAACTTCAAATAATTTCATAGATAAAATATTAAAATAAATTTAAAAAGTATTACTAGAAAAATTCCGAAATATTTTCAACATTAAGCAATAAAATTAAAATTATCTTCTATTTTATAGCTAACTACAGAATCTCCAAATCCTCTTCCAAATTGATAAGCAACTCTTCCACTTAAAATATCAAATAAACTAAGTTCTCTAGTATGTGTTACAACATCAACATCCGTTATATTCAATTGTGTTTTCATTTCTTCAACAGCTTTTTCTGTATTACCAAATTGATCAACTAAACCTAATTCAAAAGCTTCTTGTCCTAAATAAAATTCACCAGTAGCTAAATTTCTTACATCTTCAACATCCATATTTCTATTTTCAGCAACCTCTCTTATAAAAAATTCATGAATTTTTCCTAATTTAGTTTCTAATAAAAGTCTTTCTTCAGCTTTTAAATCTCTATAAGGAGTTCCAATATCTTTTTTCTCACCAGCAACTAATCTTTCATAATCTACACCATATTTTTCAAATAAACCGCTAAACTCAAGATAACTGCCAATAACACCAATACTACCCGTAATACTCATTGGACTAACATAAATCTTATCACTTGAACTAGCAATCCAATAACCGCCAGAAGCTCCAACTTCACGAATCACTGCATAATTAGTTTTATTTAAATTTTTCACAGCATCAGAAATTTCTTGACTAGCAACTACAGTTCCACCAGGGCTATTAATTTCAAAAATAACTCCTTTTACTGAATTATCATCTTTAAGTTCTTTAAGATATTTAATAGTTTGAGTAGATGAAATCCCAAAACCACCTAATGCACCGCCATCACCAGTTGTAGTAATAACACCTTCTAAAGGAACAATTACAATTTTATCTTCAAAAGAATTTCTAGAACCAAAACCAATTAATGCAACAATAGATGCAACTAAATATAAAGCAACTAAAACAACAGCAATCCATATCCATTTTTTCATTTTAAAACAACACCTTTTTCAACAACTAACACACCACTAAATGTTTCAAATAACCTTTGCCTGCTATTCTTAAAGAACATATACAAAACATCAACTAATAAAACTATCGAAAATGGAATAGTTAAATTACTAATTAGTGTTTGAATAAAATTTAATTCTTTTTTTCTTAAGCTGATAACATTTAATCCAAATATAGCTTTTCCCAAAGTTGTTCCAATTTTCCATTCTAAAATTGTAAAATATAATAACAAAGATAAAGCAATTAAAAAAGCAATAAAACTTAATCCTTTTTCATTACCATTAATAATTGTTGAAACATCATTAAAACTTCTTAAATATTTATAAAAAGGCAGACTAATAACAAGATTAACTAAAATAATATCAACCAAATAAGAACAAAATCTTTTGAATAATGGAGCTTGTGAATATTTAGTTTCTAATTTTAATGTTTTAACCACAAAAGAAAATATTATCAAGCATTTAATAATTTATTGATTAGATAAAGCAACTAATTTTAATAATTCAGATCTTAATATTGGATCTCTGTTTCCACTTCTTTGGCATTCACGGTCAAAAGCTAAGTATTCTTTAGCAGACATTGTATGAGATAATGAAACAATTTCTGGACTACCATAAATTGTACGAGTTACAGGCCTATATAATTGAACCCTAGTATCAGGACGAAAAAGTTCTCCAGTTAAGTAACTAGTTTTTCTATGTTTTAAAGATCTACCAGATCTATCAGGAGAAATTAAAAAACACTCGTTTGGAAAAGCTAATGTCTCTAAATCTACATCTATAACTTGATTATTTGGAGAAGTAACTATAGCCCTAGTATCTCTAGAATTTTTCTTTCTAGCATGGTATACTCTAACATACTCGTATTGTCTCAGACTTGTCATTTTAACCAAATTATAAAAATTAGTAAATATTTATATATCTTTCGCCGAGTTTTATTACTTATAAATAGTGAATAAAACAGCAATTATTTTATATAAAACTACAATTTAAAACAGATATGATAATAGAGTTTTTATCTCAAATAGCTGTTAAGATAATAGAAACGATAAGTTATCCAGGTTTATTTATTTTAATGGCTTTAGAAAGTACAATCTTTCCTATACCATCAGAAGTAATAATGCCTTTTGCAGGTTTTCTTATTTCAGAAGGAAAATTAAATTTTTTCTTAGTAGCTTTAATAAGCACATTAGGAACTTTAACAGGATCTTTATTTTCATATTGGTTAGGGCATAAATTTGGAGAAAAAACAATTAAAAAATTTGGAAAATATATTTTACTTAATGAAGAACATCTAGAATCAACAAAGAAATGGTTCAACAAGCATGGAGAAAAAACAATTTTCATAAGTAGATTTATTCCAGTTGTAAGACATTTTATTTCTATTCCAGCTGGTGCAGCAAATATGAAAAAAAGTAATTTTATAATTTATACTTTTGCAGGTGGTTTAATTTGGAATTCATTTCTAACTTACTTAGGAATTAAACTAAAAGAAAACTGGGAACTAGTTCATGTTTATTCAAAACCATTAGATATAATTCTAGTAATAATAATTATAATATTAATTAGTTTATTTATCTACAAACATTTTAAGAAGAAATAAATTTAGAAAAGATGATCTAAAAAAATATCATCTTATCTTTCTCTAACTTTTAAGGTTCCAAGAACAAAATCCAAATATTGATTCTCAGTTTGAGTAAGTGGTAATGTATTTGTGCTAGTAGGAACTTGTGTTTTTTTAGCCCAGGGCGATACTTTATGAATTTTTCTTCCAGAACCATAAGTACTTGGATCCCTGGCATGCATAATACCTGCGTTATATGTCTCTGGCATTAAGATAGTTTCATCAATAGAACCATTACCATCATTATCTACTGCAATTAAAGTACCACTATAAGGACCATTTAAGTTATTAACATAACAACCCATAATAATTGCTTCTTTAGGAGTTCGAGAATTATCTCTTTGAAAACAAGCAGCTGTTAAAGCAACTGCACTAGCAACCAAATATGTTAATCCTTTATTCATAAAAATGCAATAAAATAAAACTTTATAAGATTATCTTTTTAATCACTTAAAAGTAGAATTGGTTTCTGAAAAATTTTCAACAATTTCTAAATTAGTTTCTTAAAAGACAATATTAAAATAATTCTATGAAAGCAAAGATCGAAAAACATCAAATAAAAAAATGGGAAGTATCTATAATAGAAATTGAAGAAAACTACAAGAAAATCTATAAAGTTACTAGAAGAATTCCAGAATTAAATATAGCAGAAACTAAAATGCTAGAAAACAAAGAAGAAGCAATAAAATTATTCCAAGATTGGCTTAACTAATTCTTCCATCTTACTTTCAAGTAATTTAATTAACTCAAAATCATTAAAATTATAAAAATCCTTTATATTGAAACAAATTATTTTTTTCTTTAAGTAAATAGAAGGAAATCTCTTACCTATTTCTTCTCTTTGAAAATCTTCCATAACAACTACAAGGTCAGCCCATTCAAGAGCCTGAATATCAACAGGATTTTCACTAAATAAACCAGCATATTTAGTTTCAAATCTATCCTTAAATAAATAAGCAGCAGTTTTACTTCTATTCCTCCCTTGATTACAAACAAACAAAATTTTCATAATATAAATAGACTTAAAAAACATTTAAAACTTCCTAAAACCAAGCAAAGCACTTAAATAAGTTTCTAAACTAAATGAAAATATGAAGCAAGAAATTAAAGAATTGATTAAAGAATTAGAACCTGGAATAGATATAGAAAAGTTAAAACAAAGAATATCTAGAAAATATCATCTACCAAAATTCCCATCCAATATTGAAATTCTTTCAGAATTAAATGAAAAAGAAAAAGAAACTTACAAAAATTATTTAATAACAAAACCAATGAGAACCCTTTCTGGTGTTGCACCATTAGCAATAATGACAAAACCAATTGCTTGTAAACATGGAAAGTGTACTTTCTGTCCAGGCGGACCAAAATCAGTATTTGGAGATACACCACAAAGTTATACTGGTAATGAACCATCAACAATGAGAGCAATAAGAGCAAATTATGATTCTTATTTAATAGTTTTCAATAGACTAGAACAATATTTTTTACTAAATCAATTACCAGAAAAAACAGAAGTAATAATTCAAGGTGGAACATTCTGTTCATTTCCAAAAGAATATCAAGAAGAAGTAATAAAGTATACATTAAAAGCAATGAATGATTTCTCAGAATTATTTTTTAAGAAAAATAAATTTGATTTTGAAAAGTTTAAAGATTTTTTCGAATTACCAGGAACAATTCAAGATAAAGAAAGAACTAAAAAAATACAAGAAAAAGTTCTAAAATTAAAAGGAGAAGCAGATTTAGAAGTAGAACAAAAAAGAAATGAAACTGCTAAAATAAGATCAACAGCATTAGTAATAGAAACAAAACCAGATTGGTGTAAAGAAGAAGAAATAAATGAAATATTAAAATTAGGAACTACAAGAGTAGAAATTGGAATACAAACTTTAAAACCAGATGTTCTAAAAGCAGTAAACAGAGGTCACACTTTAGAAGACACAAAAGAATCAAGCCAATTACTAAAAGATTCATTCTTAAAAACAACTTTTCATATGATGCCAGGCTTGCCAAATACAACTAAAAAAGAAGATATTGAAATGTTTAAAGAATTATTTGAAGATGAAAATTACAAACCAGATTCTCTAAAAATTTATCCTTGTTTAGTAATGCAAGGTACTCCTTTGTTTGTTCAGTATCAAAGAGGAGAATTCAAACCATTAACAACAGATGAAGCAGCTCAAATAATTGCAGAAGGAGAAAAATTTATTCCAGAATATTGTAGAGTAATGAGAGTAAATAGGGATATTCCAAATACAGTAATAGAAGATGGAGTAACAAATACAAATCTTAGACAAATTGTAGACAAAATAAATAACAAATGTAGGTGTATAAGATGTAGAGAACCTATGAATAAAGAAGTAGATTACAATTCTGTAAAATTAAAAAAATATTATTATGACTCAAGTAGTGGAAAAGAAGTTTTCATTTCAATCGAAGACACAAAAAATGATATTTTAATTGGTTTCTGTAGACTAAGAAAACCTTACAAACCATTTAGACCTGAAATAACAAAAGATTCTGCTGGAATAAGAGAATTACATGTTTATGGTCAAGCAACTCCAATTGGTGAAGAAGGACTAACACAACATAGAGGTTATGGAAAACAACTAATGAAAGAAGCAGAAAAGATTGCTAAAGAAGAATGGAGTTGTGAAAAATTGTTAGTTATTTCTGGTATTGGAGTAAGAGAATATTATAAAAAATTAAATTATAAAAAAGATGGGCCTTATATGAGTAAAAAATTATAATTTATTAATAATTTGAACATTATCTAAATTTCTAAAATCATTATCGGAAGTTATTAAAACTGCATTCTTAGATAAAGCAGATGAATAAATTAAAGAATCTACAGTTCCCAAATTAAAATTTAAACTTAAATCAACTGCAGAGTTAATTATATCAGAATCTAAATCAATAGTAATAGAAGATTTTTCAATAAAGTCTAAACAATATTTAACAAATTCTTTAGAAAGCTTAAGTTTAACAAGCCTTCTCTTAACTTCAAAGATAATTAAAAGAGAAGAAAATAAGACAAGCTCAGTTTTCAAAATTTCTGTAGCTTTCGGATTCTGGTCAATAAAATGATCTAGCCATATCGAAGAATCTATTAAAAACATTTTCAAAACCTATTTTTTTTATCTCTAAGATCTTTCATTAACTCTTTTCTAGAAATCCCTTTTAGAATTCCTCGAAATTCTTCAACATCTTTAGTTTTAACTTTAAATAAAAACTTAATAGTTTCATCATAAGTCTTTAAATTATGTTGTTTTTTATACATCCTTAACCAGTCTATTGTTTGATCTTCCAATTGAATTGTAGTTGTCACAATAAACTATAGCGCTATAGATTTATATAATTTTCCATTAAATAATTGTAAAGTTTTCAATTATGGTGAATTTCTATATAAAAATCTTTAAATACATATAAAAATACAATAAATAAAATATAATTAGGGGGTTCAATATCATGGAAAGAAAAATTAACACTTCTAGAGTTGTTGGAACATTAGTAATACTTATTGCAATAGTAGCAATTATTGTTGGATGTACAGCACAATCTGGAAATAACAATAGTGATTCAAATGAAGAAATTAAACTTGGTTGGTTAGGACCATTAAGTGGAGACGCAGCAGCATATGGTGAACCATTACAACAAGTAGTTAACTTAGCAGTTGAAGAAATAAATAATAACGGTGGAATTAAAGGAAAAAAGTTAAAAGTAATTTTTGAAGATGGAAAATGCGAAGGAAAGGAAGCATTATCTGCAACTCAAAAGCTAATTAATATTGATGGAGTAAAAATTATTCTTGGGGGAACATGTAGTGGAGAGACTTTAGGAGCAGCTCCAGCAGCTGAACAAAATAAAGTGATATTATTCTCTGCAGGTTCTGGAAGTCCAGATATAACTAAGTCCGGGGATTATGTATTTAGAAATTTCCCTTCAGATGCTACTTCAGGAAGTAAAGTGGCTAAAGCTGCAATAGATAATAAACATAAAAAAATAGCAATTTTAGCAGAACAAACAGAATATGCCCAAGCTGTAAAAAATGTTTTTAAAACAACATTAACAAATTCAGGCGGAAGCGTAGTTATAGATGAATCATATGCCTCAGATGGAAATGATTATAGAACACAAATCACAAAGATAAAAGCAGCTAATCCAGATGCGATTTATGTAGTTGCGCAAACACCTGCAAAATATGGTTTAGCTTTAAAACAAATAAGAGAGCTTGGAGTAAATCAACAAATTTATACAAATGAATTTGCAGCAGCAGGCGATATTTTAAAAGATTATTCAAAAGAAGTAGAAGGGGCAATTTATGCCGTACCATATTTTAATGAAAACGAACAAAAATCTAAAGAATTATTAGATAAATTAAAAGCAAAGTATGGAAAACTTTCAGGAGCATTACCTCCAGTTTATTTAGCGACACAATATGATGCAGTTTATTTATTGTCTGAATCAATTGAAAAATGCGATTTAAACACAGATTGTATAAAAACTGAATTATATAAAGTAAAAAACAGAGAAGGCGCTACAGGAACTTTAACAATTGATCAAAATGGAGATGCTGTATTTGAATACGTACTTAAAAAGATAGTAAACGGTAAAGAATCAGAAGCTTAAGCTTCTTTTTTTTCTTTTTTATTTAATTATAACAAATTTCTAAAACATAATCTATATAAGAACAAATTAATCATTTCAAAAGTGGCATTTACACAATTAATTGTTAATGGATTAATTGCAGGTGCAATATATGCTTTAATAGCATCAAGTTTCTCTTTAATATTCAATATAATAAAATTTATGGATCTAAGTCCTGGAGCAATATTTGTTACAGCAGCATTCTCAGCATATGCATTTAATATTATTCTAGGTTTACCATTTCCAATAGCAGTAATTCTAGCACTAATAGTTTCAATAACAGTTTCATTATTAATAAACAAATTAGTCTACCAGCCATTAATTAATAAAAAATCAAATAGTTTTACATTACTACTAGCATCATTTGGAGTTTTCTTAATAGTAACAGGTTTTATTTTATTAATTTTTGGAGCAGAAGTAAAAACATTTGGACTTCCAATAACAAAAGGTTATGAAGTTCTAGGTTTTATAATTACAAAAACACAAATAATTCTAATAATAACTTCTTTCATAATTTTCATAGCCCTTCATTTATTTATGAAAAAAACAAAATTAGGAAAAGCAATGAGAGCAATGTCAGATAATAAACAAGTAGCTTCTATAGTAGGAATTGATGTTAAAAAAATAACAAATATTACATTTATTTTAGCAGCATTTCTAGCAAGTATTGCAGGAATTCTAGTTGCTCTAGAACAAAACCTAGAACACAATATGGGTTTCTTAGTTATATTAAAAGGATTAACAGCAAGTGTTATTGGTGGAATTGGAAATGTTCCAGCAGCTTTAATTGGCGGTTTAATAATTGGTTTAGTAGAAAATATTGGTATTTGGTATTTACCTTCAGGATACAAAGACGCAATTGCATTTGTAATTTTAATAATATTTTTAATATTTAGACCTAAAGGATTATTTGGAACAAAAACAAGAGAGGAAAATTCAGGATGATTGAAGCATATTTAATTCATTTATTAATATTAGTTGGAATTTATGCAATTCTAGCTCTAAGTTTAAATTTAGCAATGGGAAATACAGGTTTACTAAATGTAGGTCACGTAGCATTTTATGCAGTAGGAGCTTATACATCTGCACTACTAACTTTAAATTTACATTTTCCATTTTGGATTGCAATAATAATAGCAGGAATTTTTGCAGCATTATTTGGTTTAATAATTGCAATACCAACAATAAGATTAAGAGGAGATTATTTAGCAATAGCAACTTTAGGGTCTGCAATAGTAGTTGAAAATGTTTTAAGAAATTGGACTTCATTAACAAGAGGTCCTTTAGGTCTTCCAGGAATTCCAAAACCAGTATTTTTTGGAATGCAAATTTCAGGTTTAGGTTATTTAGTTCTAGTAATAGTCTTTGCAGCAATAACTTATTTCATAATAAATCATATAACAAAATCTCCTTATGGAAGAGTTTTAAAAGCAATTAGAGAAGATGAAGTAGCAGCTGCTAGCTTAGGAAAAAATGTAAGAAAATATAAAACTCAAGCATTAGTAATTTCAGCATTTTTTGCAGGAATAGCAGGTTCATTATATGCACATTACATAAGTTTTATTGATCCAGGAACATTTGGAATTCTAGAATCAATTTTAATAATTTCAATGATAATTATTGGTGGTTTAGCTTCTACAAGAGGAGCAATTATTGGAGCTTTAATTTTAATTTTGTTGCCTGAACCATTAAGATTTTTACCAATACCAAGTTTTGCAATTGGAGCAATAAGACAAATAATTTATGCAGCTTTATTAGTATTAATATTAATAAAAAGACCGCAAGGAATATTTGGAGAATTTACAAAAAAAGAAAATGGTACTTGAAATTAAAAATTTAGAAAAATCATTTGGTGGAGTAAAAGCTGTAAGTAATTGTAATTTCAAAATTGAAGAAAATAAAATTACAACTTTAATAGGTCCAAATGGTGCTGGTAAAACAACAGTATTTAATCTAATTACAGGTTTAGAAAAACCAGACAAAGGTCATGTTCATTTTAAAGGACAAGATATTTTAGGTTTAGAAGTTTATAAAATTTCAAGACTAGGTTTAACAAGAACTTTTCAGTTAATAAGATTATTTCCAAAATTAACAGCACTAGAAAATTTATTATTAGTAAAATCAAGAGAAATAGAAAACTTAAGAACAACAATTTTAAATCCAAGAAAAGTAAAAGATACAGAAAATGCAAATAAAGAAAGATGTTTACATTTCTTAAAATTAGTAGGTTTAGAAGAAAAGAAAAACTCTCTAGCTGAAAATTTAAGTTTTGGTCAGCAAAAATTATTAGAAATAGCAAGAGCATTAGCAACAGAAGGATCATTAATATTATTAGACGAACCAGTAGGTGGTGTAAATCCTAAATTAAGAGATAATATAAGAGAAATTTTAATCAAAATAAAAGAAGAAGGAAGAACTTTATTTATTATTGAACACGACATGAATTTTGTAATGAATATTAGCGACAAAGTAATTGTTATGGACGAAGGAACAGTAATTTGTGAAGGTTCACCAAAAGAAGTACAAAATAATAAAAAAGTTTTAGAGGCATACTTGGGAAAATGAAAATATTAGAAATAAAAGAATTGGAAGCTGGATATGGAAAGTTGCAAATACTCCATGGAATAAATTTACATGTAAATGAAAAAGAAATAGTTGCAATTATTGGACCAAATGGAGCAGGCAAGTCTACAGTTCTAAAATCAATTATGTCTTTAGTTAACAAAAGTAAAGGAACTATAGAATTCAATACGAAACATATAACAAAACACAAAACTCACAAAATAGTGCAAGAAGGAATAAGTTTAGTTCCACAAGGAAGAATAGTATTTCAAAGTCTAACTGTACAAGAAAATTTAGAAATGGGTGGTTTCTTAATAAAAGACAAAAATGAATTAAAAAAAAGAATTGAAGAATTATATGAATTTTTCCCAATATTAAAAACTAAAAAAAATCAAAAAGCATCTTTCTTAAGTGGTGGTCAGCAGCAGATGGTTAGCATCGCAAGATCATTAATCCTAAGACCAAAATTACTTTTAATGGATGAACCTTCTCTAGGTTTAGCTCCAAAAACAATTCACGAAGTATTTGAAAAAATTAAAGAAATAAAAAATAAGTTAGGAATTACAATTTTAATAGTTGAACAAAATGCTCACAAAGCCTTAGAAATATGCGACAGATGTTATGTTCTTGATCAAGGAAAAGTAGCATTAGAAGGAACTTCAAAATTAGCAAAAGATCCAAGAGTTAAAAAATTATATCTAGGCGGATATTAAATTTAAAGATAAGACAGATTACGTAATAAATACAAATGGAACTGCTGAAAAAATAATGAAAATTATGGATTCTATTTAATAATTACTTACTAGTAGTTACAAATAGAAAGCTTTATAAAAGTTCTCACAATTTTACAGTTTATGGCAAATAATTATACTTTACCAGTATTAACAGCTTTAGCATTGGCTATGGCTCCAGATGAAGCAGAAGCTCAAACTGTAACATCAACAGTACCAACTCCAGAAATATACAAACCAAGTTTTGAAATAATTCCTGGTTATTCTTTTAAACAATCAAGTTTTGCTGCAGAAGGAGAAAATCCATCTAGCAGAACAAGAATTCATAGTCCTAAAGCAGAATTAAACATGTTTCTTGGTGAAAATAAAGATCATAAATTAACACTAAGGGGAAATTTCGAAATCGCAGATAGAAAAACAGTAGAAGGAACAAAAAATTTTAATTCAGTAAGTGGTTCAATAACATATCAACCACCACAAGTCAGCATATTAAATGTAGCATTATATCTTGGTGCATCTCAAAGAGATCCTTTAATATTGGCAGCACAAGGAAGAGGTGAAATAACTATGAATCCAGGATTAGAATTAAAATTTGCTTTAGGTGATGAAATTTATCTAGCTTTTGGAGGACAGGGAGTAATAGCACCAGAAACTATAGATTTTTCCAGAGTTAGAATATCAAGTGCAGTAGAAAAAGAACTAATAAAAAATAGACTATCTGCTTATATTGGTGGAGCATTTGAAGTTGATGTTTATAAAAGAGAAGTTGGAACAATGAATCTTGGTTTCGCATGGTATACTCCCGAAGGAATAGAATTATTATTAAACGGAGAATTTATACAAGAAAATAGAGGGTCAGCAAAATTAGCATTTCCAATATATAAGGGTTTAAGAGGTCATATAGGTGGATTTATTGGGAAAAAGGGTAGACAAGGTAAAGATGAAGAACTTGGTTTCCAAGCAGGCTTTGGACTAGCAAAATTCTAATTTAAGAAAGTTCTTCTATAGTTTTTATAATGACTTCCAGCAATTATTGCTATTTCTTGTTGATCAAAATCACTTCTTCCCAAATATTCTGCAATACCAATTGTTGCCTTATCTTCTAATCCCAACCCATAGTTTCTTTCTTCATTTAATTTAAACAAACTAGCTACTATGGGTTCCATATCTTCTGAAGAATAAGCAAAATCATAAGAACTTAAAACTCTAATTCCACTTTCATCTTTTCCAAAAGTAGGCATAAGTAATTTAGTTAAAGTATAAATATTCTGTCCAGGTTCTTTAACAAAAACATCAAACCTTCTGTTAACTGGATCTCCAATAAAAGATAACCACAAACGACTTTTTTCTACAATTCTTTGCCAGCCAAAAGTAGGCATATAAGTTTCTTGTGAATCCAAATCCAATAAACTACCCAACATAAAGATAAAAGGAAAAACTAATTATTAAAGATTTCTATAGAAAAAACAAAACATAAATTTATAAATAAAATACTAGTTAAAGACTTAATGGAAATAAATAAAGAACTAATAGAAAGAGTTGCAAAGAATTCTAAATTAAGATTAAGTGAAAATGAAATAAAAGAATTTCTTCCGCAGTTTAAAGAAATACTAGATACATTCTCAGAATTAAAAAAGATAAATACAGATAATGTAAAACCAAGTTTCCAGCCAATAGAAGTTAAAAACAAAGTAAGAGAAGACATAATAAAAGAATCAATTGATGTTAAAGAATTATTAAAAAATACAAAACACAAAAAAGATAATTACTTTTTAGGACCAAAAACATTATGAAAGCATTATCAATGAAACAGCCAGTTCCAGAATTAATTTTACAAGGTAAAAAAACAATAGAATTAAGAAAATGGAATACTAAATTTAGAGGAGAATTTTATTTACATGCATCAAATAGTTTATTTGAAAACTGGGTAGAAAAATTTAATTTTAATAAAGAACAATTAACAAAAGGAGCATTAGTAGGTAAAGCTGAAATTCTAGAAGTTAAACCTTATATGACTATAGAACAATTTAAAGCAGATAGAGATAAACATTTAGTTAATAATCCGGAAAAATTACCGATGTACGGATTTATTCTAAAAAACAAACAAAGACTAGAAAACCCAATACCTTACAAAGGACAATTAAATTTCTTTGAAGTAAAATTAAAAGAAGAGGAAGAATGAAAAATAATATTAAAATTACAATTTGTATAGTTTTAATATTAATAATTTTATTAGCTTGGTCTCCATGGTTAACAGATAATTATGTTAAAAATAAAATTGTTAAAGAATATTGTACTGAATTATATCCATCAAGTACAGACAAAAATGAAGAAGTTTGTAAATTAAATAATAAGTTTCAAAATGGAAATTTTGTAGGAACAGGTATGTTATTAAAAGAAATGGTTATAATAAATTGGATCCCTTTTGGAAGAGTAGTTTCAAATTTTGAAGGCTTTGACATTTTAACATTTTATGGTGATTTATTATGAACTTAAAAGAATTTGTAAAACAAGTTCAAAATAAGGAAATAGATATAGTTGAACATACTCAAAAAGTTTTGCAAGAATGTAAAAAAATAAATAAAGAATATAATTATTTTAATACAATTTCTGAAGATCTAGCTTTAGAACAAGCAAAAGCAATTAAAAAAAATCCAAAAGGAAAATTAGCAGGAGTTGCAATTTCAATTAAAGATGCAATATGTGTAAAAGATATAGAAAGCACAGCAGGTTCTAAAATATTAAAAGGTTACAAACCATATTTTCATGCAACAGCAGTTGAAAAAGCAATTAAAGAAGGAGCAATAGTCATAGGAAAAACATCACAAGATGAATTTGGGTTTGGAAGTTTCTCAACAAACACAGGAATTGATTTTAAAACTCCATTAAATCCTTTTGATAAAACAAGAGTTACAGGTGGTAGTTCAGGCGGAGCAGCAGGAATAACACAAAAAATAACATTTCCACATATTGCCTTTGGTGAAAGTACTGGAGGTTCAATAGTAGCACCTGCTAGTTTTTGTGGTGTATTTGGTTTATGTCCTACTTATGGAAGAATTTCAAGATACGGACTAATAGATTATGGTAATTCATTAGATAAAATCGGCCCAATTTCTAAAGACCCTTATGATTCAGCTTTACTTCTAGAAACAATTTCTGGATTAGATGAAAAAGATTCAACATCACTAGATGAAAAAGTTCCAAGTTATACAAAGGAAATGTATAAAGAAATTAAAAATTTAAAAATTGGAGTAATAAAAGAATCATTAAATGATATAGATGAAAAAGTTTCTAAAAAAACATGGGAATTTATTAAGAAATTAGAAAGTCTAGGCTGCAAATACAAAGAAGTTTCTCTGCCAACAACAATGAAATATGGAATACAAACTTATTATTTAATAAGTACATCAGAAGCATCTACAAATCTAGCTAAATATTCTGGTTTAAGATATGGAATTTCTGAAGATCTAAAAGGAGATTTTAACGAATACTTTACAAATGTAAGAAGTAATAATTTTGGAAAAGAAGCTAAAAGAAGAATAATGTTAGGAACATTTGCAAGAATGTCTGGATTTAGAGATGCATTTTATATGAAAGCTGCAAAAGTAAGAACATTGATAATTCAAGAATATAAAAAAGAATTCAAAAATTTTGATGTTTTATTAAGTCCAACAATGCCAATATTACCGCCTAAATTTAATGAAACACAAAAATTAACACCATTACAAAATTATATGATGGATATTTTAACAGTAGGCCCTAATGTAGCAGGTTTACCGCATATGAATATTCCAATAGGTTTTGAAAAAGAATTACCAGTAGGTGCTACAATAATATCAGATCATTTAGAAGAAACTAAATTGTTGCAAATTGCAAAAGAATTCTATAAATAAAAAAAATTAAATGAAGAGATTAGTAATCTCCTCCATCGCCCATGTTATCTGTTTCAGCTTCATCTTCGTCGTCGTCATCCTCATCATCTTTTGCATCGTCGTCATCGTCCTCGTCATCAATATCATCTCTATATTCTTCTTCGTCATCAGGCATGTCTTTTTCTTTATCTTTTTCCTTAGCTAGCGTAAGAATAGCCTGTAAATCTAAATTCTCAATTTCTTGTAAAGTTTCCATAGTCATTTGTATTCCACCCCCAATTAGGAATTTATTTCGATGGCAAATTGCAGTATTTAAATATTTCGGCCATGTAATTTATGAAATATAAGATAAGGCATTTATTAAAAATAAACATGCGCGGGCCGGGATTCGAATTCCCGAATAGCTCATTACAAGCTATTTCCCGGGTCTCAACGTTGGCAACGTCGAATATAGGTCGATTATTACTAATCTCTAACCACTATACTACCCGCGCATAGATTGATGAACATAAGAACAATATTTAAAGTTTTTGAAAGTTTTCAGAACAGAAAAATTATTTTTAAATTTAAAAATAATAAAGTTCAAAAAAAAAGATATAAATAGTAGTAAAATATTATAAAAGTATGGGATTATACGAGAGCTGTATTAAGTATATAAGTAAAATTAAAGGAGGAAAATATTCAGAAGCGACAGCATTAATTAATACCATTTATAATAGTCTAAATCAAGTAAGGAATAATAATAGAGCTTTAGAAAAATCAATAGATAAATATCAAAGTTTAGGCATTCCTTTAATGAGTGGAAACATGAATGAAAAACAAGCACAATCATATATTGACGACGCAGCAGAAAAGATGAAAAGCGCAAGAGAAATTGAAAAAAATATTTTAAGCTTGTATACAAGCATTCAAGAACTTAGAAATAAAATTAAATCAACAGAAGAACAAATTGAAAAAAGATCAAGGAAAAATTAATTCAATAATTTAGCCAAAATAGGTGCCAGTTAGTTCTTCCTTAGCAACAGGAACTTTTTTCTCTTTTTTCATTATTTTTTCAGCTTTCTTAACAGCTTCAGTTTTATCTATTTTAGCAAACTTATCTTCATATTCTTTAAGAGCTTTTCCCAGCATAACCCAAAAAGATTTCAAAGCAAAAGGATGCATAACAACAACATTGTGACTTAATAAAACTGCCCTGTGATCTGCAATATCATGTATATGTGTTAAACATTTAAAATCTAAAGCAAATTCATTTGGATTAAAGTTAATACTAACTTCATTAGAATAAAATTGATCTTTGTCCTTTACTCTAAGATTAATTTTCTGTTCTTCTTTCATAAATTTAGAATACGAATGTTATTTAAATGCTTTTCCTATAAAAATTAGAAGTGAAATACAATATAATAAATTGGGTTAAAGAAAACAAATTAATAATCATATTATTCTTAATTTCAACATCTTTTTTTATTTACCAGCATCATACAAATTTATCATGGGATTTTAGTTCTTATGTATTAAATGCAGAATATTGGTTTCAAAATGGAAATTATTTCGAACCATTAAGACCGCCATTAATGCCATTTATAATTGGAATATTTAGTTTTTTAGGATCAAGAACAGCAGAATTTATTTTTATAATATTAACATCATTATTATTATTTTATTCAAGTATTAAATTAGCAAAGTCATTAAATTTTAATGAAACAGCATTTTATGCAATAAGCTTAAATTTTTACTTATTAGGCAAAGGGCTAATTAATGGAACCGAATTATTATCTTTAGCATTCTTAGAGTTATTCGTAGCTTTTTTAATACAAAATAAGTCAATCTCAGGGTTATTCTTAGGTTTAAGTGCTGTTTCAAGATACACAGCCTTAGTTTTATTTCCATTAATAATATTACATTTAAAAATTAAAAAAGTGGTAAAATCTCTAATTATATTCACAATTCCAATATTAATATGGTTAATTTATAATTATTATAAGTTTGGGAATTTATTTACAAGTATAGCAGATCAATATGCAAATAACATTTTATTTAGAGAATATTTAAGACAGCAAATTAAATTAATAGATTTTATTTTTACAATAAATATTTTAATACCTTTTTTAATAACAGGAATTATAGTTTCAATTTATTATATAACTAAGAAAATTAAGGAAAATAATAAATTATTGCAAAAAATTGAAAGTTTAAAAGTAGAAATAATATTTTTTATACTATTGATATTTTCCCTATATAATTATATAAATACACCAATAAAAGATGCAAGATATTTATTTACAATATTATTACCAGCATTCTACTTTTCATATTTAGCTTTAGATTTTATAGTAAATAAATTAAACAAAAAAGAATTATTAGTAAAAGCAGCACTCATAATTTTTACAATAAGCATTATTTTGTTACTAATACCAACACCATTAACGATAAGAGAAAGCACATCACATTATTATTCAGCAATAGAAAAAATAGAAGAATTAAATTTAACACATTGTTCTATAAAAACTAATTCGTGGGTATTTATAAATTATATTTCAGATAAATCTACTTCGCCATTACCAAGATATGAAATAGTAAACAAAACAATAAAAGAAAAACACATTTTAGTAATGTTCAAAAATGTTGGAGAACCAGAATATATTAAAAATATAACATTCATAAATTCATTGCCAATAATTTACAACAATTCAGACTACCATATAATAGGAGAAAATAATTGTATTAAAGAGGCCAAATTTGAAGAATCTTATTTAGAACAAACACAAAAAGCATTAATTGAAACAAGAAATATAACAATAAATATAGATCCATGTTTTATTTTATTTAGTAAAAATAAATTACCAGAAAAAGCTTGTAACTTAATAAATTTAAATGGTTTTAAAACAAGCGAAAATAGAGAATCAGCTATCTAAACTTTAGTTTTCAAATAACTACTTACATCTTTATATGGATGAATTCTAAGTCTAGTGAAAATATCCCAATCAAGTGGTGTAAGAACGTCTTCATCATTTAAAGGTTGAAATGGAGTGTGTAAAGCATAAACAACTAAATCTGCACCATCAGATTTATCTGGGGTAAAATTATGAGGTAAACCTTTTGGAAAATCAACAACAGCTCCAGGCATTAAAGGAACAACATGGTAAATGCCAGCTCTTTCATCTATAAAATGATAAAAACCCCACCCACGATATATTACAATTGTTCTACTTGAAAACCTATGTCTATGTATAGAGAGATCACTTTCGTTCATTGCATTGGGAAACCTAATTAATAAACCGCCAGTTTGGCCTTCAATACCATAAAAAGTTTTCGCCAACATACAACCTTCATAAGGTTCTTCTTTAATATTTCTAGAAGGAGAATCAAGCATTTCTCTAAGATCATAAAAAGAATGAGGGCTCATAGTTGTTAAAGTAATGCCAAGGTGAGTTCCTATTTGTGGTCTTGGTGCAGCTTCTAAAGTTTTATCTATAATAGATTTACTTCTTTCAACTAAACCCTTTAAATCCAAATTGCTCATCGTAATATGTAAAAATATGGGCCCAGCAAGATTCGAACTTGCGACTCCCACCTTGTAAGGGTGATGTCATAACCGTTATCCGCCTTTTTTAAAAGCTCTAGACCATGGGCCCATTTAAAAACTAGAAAAGAAAGCACTTTAAAAAGGTTTCCAAGAACATAAAAAACATTTAAATAATACCAAAATCTAAGAAACAATATGTTAGAGGTGATAACAAACAAAGGTAAAAGAGTAAATACTCTAACAGACTTAAATAAGAGCAATAATTACTGGGTAAGTTTAACTTCTCCTACAAAAGAAGAAATTAAAGAGTTAAAGCAAAAATTCAATTTACATACAACAACTACTAAAGATTTCTCAACAAAAAAATTAAGACCAAATATAGAACAATTTAATCATTATAATTTAATAGTAACTTATACTTTAGAATATAAAAATATAGAACCTCTAATTATTATTTATGGAAAGAATTTTCTAATAACATCGTCTCATGAAAAATTAAAAATAATTGAAAAAATAAAACAAGATAAAGAAGAATTAAATGAAATTATAGATAAAGGTCCAGAATTTTTACTGCATTTAATATTAGAAAGATCAATAGAAAATTTATTCCCATTAATAGAAGAAAAAGATAAAGAATTAGATATATTAGAAAATCAAGCCTTAAAGAAACCAAATTCAAAAGTTTTAGAAAGAATATTTGAAATAAAAAGAGAGTTTACAAAAGTAAGAAGAATAATCTATCCCGAAAGAGAAATAATATCTAGTTTAATAAATTCAACCAAAGATAAAGAAGCACAAGTTTATTTTAGAGATGCTTATGACAACACAATCTTACTAATTGATTTAATTGATGACCAAAGAGAAAGAATAACAAATATTCTAGAAATTCACCTTTCAGTAACTTCTAATAAATTAAATGAAGTAATGAAAGTATTAACAGTGATTGCTACAGTATTAATGCCAGCAACTTTAATAGCTTCTATTTATGGTATGAATTTCGAATTTATGCCAGAATTGACATGGAAATATGGCTATTTCTTTGCATTAGGAGTAATAATAGTTGTAATGATAATAACTTTAATAATACTAAAAAGGAAAAAATGGGTATAATTCAGAATAAACAAAGAAAAGCTTAAAAAGGAAAAAATTGTTTATAGTATATGGAGAATTCCAAATATTATTCTAAAAATAATTTGAAGAAGTTAAGTAAAATAAAAAAGGTAATAGACGAATTAAATAGAAATATTGGGGTAAATAATATTATTTGTGCTCATAAAGAAAAAGAATATGGAATTAAATTTATAGAATTTTTAAATTTATATAAAAGTAGAGAACCAAAAGAGATTACAAAAATATTAAAAATAAATACTTCAAGACTAATAGAACAATGGTATAGGGGTAACATACCGGATTCTATTAAAACGTTAATTGAAATATATAAGAGAAAATATCACAAACTAGACAAAAAAACTTTAACTTATTTAGTTGGATGGGGGTTTGGAGATGGAGGTATGACAAAGAAATTAAGTTATTATTTCCTTTGTGGTAAGAAAGAAGATTTAAAAGATGTTAAAAAATATTTAACGGAAAAAATAAAAGGAAAAATGATAATAGAAAGCAATGATGGAAATAATTTAATAGAACAAGCGAATGGTAAGATTATAAAAATAAAGGGAGAAAGTTGGATACTAAGAATAAATGATCCATTTTTATGTAAATTACTAAATTCTTTCGGGCTACCAAAAGGTAACAAAGTATTACAGAAAACAAATTTACCTGCATGGATAAAGAACGGGAACAAAGAAATTAAGAAAACGTTTCTTAACGCAATATTTGAAGGAGAATTACAAAAACATAGAGTTAAAAACAATATCATTAGAAATAAAATTGATATTTGTCCAATAACATTCGGTTTAAGTAAAATAGAAAAACATAAAGTAAATTTAATAGAATTATTAGAAGAAATTAAAAGTATATTAAAAGAATTTCAAATAGAATGCGGAGAAGTAGAAAAACCCAAAGCATCAAATTTAAGAAAAGATGGTTTAATAACCTATTGTTCTAGATTTTATATATCAATATCTGCTCAAAATACAATTAGATTTTCAAATATAATAGATTATAAATTTAATAGAGAAAAAAGAAAAAGTTTAGTTAAAGCTATTAAAGAGGCAAAAAGAAAGATAAAAAAGATGAAATTACAATTAAATAAATATAATAAAGCATTAAAATTATATGATAATGGAATTAGTATTTACAAAGTATCAAAAATTATTGATGTAGAATATTGTACGGCAAGATATTGGTTAAAAACTAAAGAACATCTGCCAAGATTAAAAACGGAAGTATCAAATGAAATCTGAATTAAAACCTATAATTGGAATTGAATGTCATGTTTCTTTAAACACAAAAACAAAATTATTCTGTTCTTGTTCTAATTCAGATACAGATTTACCAAATTCTCATTGTTGCGATGTATGTATAGGTGCTCCAGGTTCAAAACCAGTAGTAAATAAAAAAGCAATTGATTATGCACTAAAATTATGTTTAGCATTAAATTGTAAAATAGCATCTGAAGTTATATTTTCAAGAAAAATATATTTTTATCCAGATTTAGCAAAAGATTATCAAATAACGCAATATGAAATTCCAATAGGTTCTAAAGGATATTTAGAATTACCAAATTCAAAAATAAATATTACCAGAATACAAATAGAAGAAGATCCAGCAGCATTAATACATCAAGGTTCTACAGTTTTAATTGATTATAACAGATCTGGAACTCCCTTATGTGAAATAGTTACAGAACCAGAAATAACTTCTGCAGAGGAAGCAAGAGAATTCCTAAAAACATTATTAACAATATTACAATATTTAAAAATATTTGATATAAAAAATTGTATAGTAAAAGCAGATGCAAATGTAAGTATTCAAGGTTATGAAAGAGTTGAAGTAAAAAATATTAATGGATTTAAAGAAATTGAAAAAGCAATTAATTATGAAATAGAAAGACAACAAGAATTAATAAAAGAAGGAAAACCATTATTAAAAAGAGAAACAAGAGGTTGGAATGCAGAAAAAGGAATTACTTTATTCCAAAGAAGTAAAGAATCTGAAGAAGATTATGGTTATATTCTAGACCCAGATTTAGTTCCAGTAGATTTACCTAAAGAATTAATTGAAAAAACAAAAAAAGAACTTCCTGAATTACCAAAACAAAAAGCAGAAAGATACATCAAACAATATAAAATTAAAAAAGAAGATGCAGAAGTTTTAGCTAGTGATTATGAGTTAACAGAATTATTAGAAAATTCAATCTCAAATAAAATAGATGCTTTATTTGCTGCTGAATGGATTAGAAGAGAAGTTTCAAGAGTTTTAAATTATAATAAAAAAGAATTAAACGAAACATTTATTCAAAAAAATCTAATTGAAGTTATGAAATTAATACAAGATAATAAAATAACAAGAAGAACTGGACAAAAAATAATGGAATTATTAGTTGAAAAAGATATTAACTTAAAAGAATACATCAAAAAAGAAGGCCTTGAATCTGTAACAAATGCAAATGAAATAGAAGAGATTTGTAAAAAAGTTCTAAAACAAAATCAAAAAGCAATTGATGAATATAAAAATGGAAATGAAAAATCATTCATGTTTTTAGTAGGTCAGTGTATGCGTGAATTAAAAGGAAAAGCAGATCCTAAAATATTAAATGAAATTTTAAAGAAATTACTAAAGTAAAATTAAACTACAATTAAAACAACACCAATTAACATAATAACAGAAGCAAATATTTTTCTTTCTAAGTTATTTTCATGTAAAAATTTACCTGCTAAAACTAAACCAATTAAAACACCTAATCTTTTTACACTTAAAACTAAAGAAGGAGTTTCTAAAGAAACAGCATAAATTTGCAAAACTCTAGCTGCAAAAGTTAAAAATCCAGCTAATAAGAATATTTTCCAGTGTTCACTAAACCCATGTTTAATATCCTTAACTCCTCTATTGAAAAACACAGACATAAGTAAAAAGTTTACAGCTGTAAATAGTAAAATATAAAATAAAAATGTTGGAGCTGAAATTAAGTTTACAACAACATATCTATCAACAATACTAGCTAAAGCATATAAGAAAAAAGATAAAAATGCAAAATGTAATCCTTTAGATCTTGCAATTTTATGAAAAAATACTTTGTAATGAGTTATATCTCTAGTTTGAAGCATATAACTTCCAATTAATAAAAGAATTAATCCAGACCATTGTACTAGACTTAAATACTCTTTTAAGAAAATCATTCCAAGTAAAGCAACAATAGCAGGAATTAAATTAGTTAAAGGTAAAAAAGAACTTAATTGTATATGTCTAGTAGCTTTCGCCATAAAATAAAAAGCTAAAGTGGAAATCCAGGAAAATAAATAAACTAGTATTAACTGTAATTTACTAATATGAAAATCTACAAATGGAATTAATAAAAAAGCTAAAGCAGCATTTGTTAAAGCAAAAATAGTAGAAAATTCTAAAGTGTGTTCTTTCAATAAAAGTTTCTTGTCTAAAAATAAAACAATCCCAGTTAAAATTGCATTAAGTAAAGCTAAAACAATCCAAATCATATTACACCTTTAATTGAATAAATTATTCCTAAAATTAAAATAACAGCTAAAAATATTTTAAAAACTATAAGATTTCTCAAAGAATATTCAGGTTTTCTATTTCCTAGTTTTTTAGCTTTAGAATGCATAACAAGTATTAATAATAAAATTAAACCTATTGCAACAGCACCAGCTAACTCTAATAATTCTACAAAATTAAAAAAGTTAGTTAAAACTAAAATTAATGGAACTAAAACAACTAAAAGAAATGAAATTTTATTTCCTAATTTCAAATCTAAAGTTAAATTTTCTTTTAAAGCAAATCCTAATCCAACAAAAGCAGTAGCCATTGCAAATAAAGCAAATAAATTAGCAAATAAACCAATTCCAAAACCAAAATTATTCAAAGAAATTGTTGCTACTTGATTTACATCAGAATCTGCACCAACAACTGCAAATATAAATAATAAATTTACAACTAAGCTGATAATCATTCCGAATAAAATAGCCCAAAATAAATTTTTCTTATTCTTAAGTTCTTCATTCATTTCAGGAATAGCACTAAATCCAGTAAATGCAAATATAGCAACACCATAAGGAAGTAAAATATTAGTTAAACTAAAACCAGTAAAGTTATTAAAATCTACAAAAGTTATTAATAACAAACTTAAAACTACAACTAAAATTATTTTAAGTGGAGTAAATACATTTTGAAAACGTTCTAAACTATTTATACTAAAATAAATTACTGGAGAAACCACAATAAAAAATAATAAATTAAATAATAAAACATTTCCACCAAAAATAGAATTTAATATTTGTCCAGATCCAATAATATAAGCAGCTAATGCACCATAGATGCTTAAAAAATTAGCAATAAACATAAAATATTTTCCTTTTTTACCTAAATATTTTTCAGCTAATCCAGTTAATTGATGTTTTCCTTTAGTTCTTAATACAATCTCTCCCAAATATAAAGCAACAATTAAAGAAATAGTAGCTGCAACTAAAAGAACAACTAAACCAGTAAAAAATCCAGCTTTTATAAAAACATAAGGCAGACCAAAAATACCTGCACCTATAACTACACCAATAAAAGTCCAAATTGCATAAAATAATTCTTTATTCATGATTCACCTTTTTACCAACTATGTTTTAATTATTGCTTCATCAAGTAATGACATGAGTTGTTTATAATCTTTTTCCGAAACGCCAATACATGTCCAAAACCATTCTAATCTAACTTTCTGATATTCTTCTTTATAATTAGCAAGTTCATCTTTAGACATACATTTATTATTAATACCAATTAGAGTTTGTCCATTATAATTTCCAGATTTAATAAGAACTCTTTTAGCTGCAACAAATTTTAGTTGTTGTGTTAATCCCCTTTGTACAAATACGTCTCCTTCACCACCATAATCTTCATCAGCTGCATAATCATCAAGATATTTATCAATTTTTATACCTTCTTTTTTAAAAATAGTAGAAATAGCACTAACATTTACATCAACTATAGCTTTACTAATGTTTGTAGGCCTAGCAATAACTTTTTTCTCATCAATTAAACCATCAGATCTAAAAATAAAATAAGTATTTCTTGCTAATCTTCCATTAGCATCTGGAAATATGTGTGCACAAATTATACCAAAATAAATTTTAATAGCCCAAAGATCTAAATTACTAATAGAAAGTTCTTGCTGCATCATATAAAATAATTTTCTAAATTCTTCTGAAGAATTATCAGGAGCTTCAAGAGCAGTTCCAAAAATCATAGAACCAACAGTCATTGTCTTTTCTTCATGATTTCTCCACCTAATAAAAGAAAAAGTATCTCTTAGCAAACTATTGCTTATGGATAAAATATCTAAAAATTTATCTGAATTAATTGATTTAATAAAATCTATTTTTTGTTGTTTTGTTGCAATATCTAAACCAATTTTTCTAGCAAATCTACAAAATCTACTATAAGAAGCCTTTCTATGGAAATCTTCTGGATCATCTGTATTATAAAGAGACAATATTTGTTCTCTAGAAATTCCTTTTGATTTAAATTCCTCAGCATATTTTTTTAAATTTTCTCTAAATTCTTCTTTAGAAATTTTTCCATCCATATAATTTTTAATAAAAGAATAACTCGATAGAACTTCTCTTATTTCTGGAGGAATTACATGCATAATTATAAAGAAATAAAGAAACTTATAAAACTACTTATTTTTTCCTTCAAATTCAATAATCCTATCTATTTCCTGAGTAGAAATCCCGCAACCCCTCAATCTTAAACCCCAAAGTAAAGCATCTAAAAAATCTGCTGAATCATGCCTAGCATTAATAAAATGATTAAGTAATCCTAATTCATAAGCAACAACCATTAATTCGCTGCTTCTAACAACCTTAATACCTCTTACAATATTTAAAAATTCATCAGCAAGTTTTTTATTGAAGTCAACATCTCTATGTAACTTTCTTTCTAATATTTTTCTCAAAGCTTTAGGATCTTCTATTAACATTCTTAAAGTTCTTTCATCTAAAACATAAACTTCTGCCTGCAATTTTAAAGCTAAAGATAAAGCTTCAATCTCTGCTCTGTCTAAAATATGTAATGGAGTTCCATTTACAGAATAAATTTTATTAACATCACTTAGTAAGGATTCAACATTTAATTTTTCATGAACTTTTATTATACCATCAGAAATTAATTTATCAACCATAATAGATTCAAGTTTAAACATCCTGCTTTCATGTGGTCTATCAACTAATTCCATTCTAACAGAATCAGCAATAAAAAAATCTCCATTAAATTTTTTCTTAAGTTCTGGTAAAACAAACAATAAATCATTAGTAGCTAAAGTTATTATTGGTCCAGTATCAAAAACAATAGATCTCATTTAAACAACTCCCTCATAAATCCAATTCTCTTTAAAGGATCTAAAGTAATTACTTCTTTTCTATCATGAATTCCAGTCTTACCAATATAATCCATTAATTCAAATTTACTAATACCTAATAATTCAGCAGTTCTTCCTAAAGAAATTCCATGTTCATATAATCTAGAAGCTTTATTTATTTTAGCTTTCCTAATTACATCTTCAATATAATATTTTAATTTTTTATCCATATTTTTTAAAATATTTAAATAAGATTTCAATGATTCATTAAAACCGTCAAAATCATTTCTAGAAAGTTTTTCTTTAGCTTCTTCTAATTTGTTTGAACATCCAACACAAACATTTTTCCAGCCTTTAAATTGGGCATAATGATAATCTCTTTCATAAAATTTACTTAAAGTATAAATTAAAACTGCAATAGTAATAAAATGTTCTTCTTGATATATTGCTGCACTATGTATGGTTTCATTACTCAAATCTTTTAGAAGTTTCAAATCTTGTTTGTTAATTGCATCTGTAGCTTGATCTAGAACATTCATCAAATGTTGTTTTTCTTTATTATCCACCTCTCTTCACCTGATAAAATATTGAACTACAACTATTTATATTTTTTTAACAATTAATTAACAGCGCCTTTTTTTATTATCCTAAGTTGGTCTACTAAAATATTATTTACATAACCAGGACTTTCCCCATTACCAGGTAATTTTCCATAATCAGTATAAACACCTTTAGCTTTAACGGCGCCAGGACCTGCATTATAAGCAGCAAGTGCCACTATTTTATTTCCATTTACTGCTTCGAAAGCTCTAGCCATATATTTTATCATAGCAGGAATAGCTCTATTTGGAATAAGTCTTTGATCGAAACCTTCTAAAAAATCCCTATCTTTACGATTAGAAAGACTTCTTCCTTCAAGATTAACATCTAAATAAGCTCTAAAATTCTTTCTAGTTAGAGCAACTAGTGCCCTAATTTCATCTACTTGCACTTTATGTCTAAGTAAAGCTTTAGCTTCGTCTATATCTGTAGAACCAAGAGTACCTAAAGCTAATTTAACTACTAAATCATAAGAAGCTTTTCTACCATTAAGAGGATTATCTTCTAATTCATTTAAAGTTTTAGATAGTTGTTTATACATAGTTTCTTGATCTGAATACTCACCTAACTTATAAGGTAATTTAGAATGTTCAGGTCTAGTTCCCACACAAACCATTTTATAATCTCCAGCTGTAGGTTTCATAAACTGAGCAATTCCTAAAGCAAAAACTGAAGAAATAGCAAATGGATAAAAAAAAGATTCAGTCATAATTTGAGAAACAATTAAAGAAGGTTCCAAAGGATAAATTTTACAATCATCAATAGCTAAACAAACTAAGTCTACAGTTTGATTAATTCTTGTTTCAATATCTGCTTGTTTTGCATTTTTACCACCCCATATTGGAAGAGGTCTATCACCATAAAGATCAACAACTAAGCCTAAAGTAGCTTTCCTAAGAGCTTTTTTTGACTTCTCATCAGTTCTCGGAACATAGTTCTTAGGAGTAATAAGATTAACATTTTTAACAGCTTCAGCTGCTTCAGCATCTGAAACACCAATAAGTTTAGCTCCAGCTACAAAAGCTGCTCCTAAACCCAATAATCTTCTTCTATTTTCATCCATATTTAAACTAAAAAAGAAATATTTTTAAGGCTACCTAAGTGTTAGTTTAAACAGTCATTGCAAGGATGTCCACCAGAATATTCTGAGCTTACTTTCACAAAATCATTATGTAAATACAAAACCTGTTTTCCATCTTTACAACGATATCTAAAAACAGTTATTCCTTTACACCCAAGTTTATGAGCAAGTAAGTAAACTTTCTTTACATCTTCAATAGTTGCATTTTCAGACAAGTTTACAGTTTTAGAAACTCCATTTTCAACATATTTCTGAAAAGCAGCTTGCATTTTAACATGCCATTCAGGTTTAATATCAAAAGCAGTAACAAATAATTTCTTAACATCTTTAGGAATTTCTTCAATGTTATGTAAACTTCCCAATTTAGAAATTTTATGTATTAATTCTGATGAATAAATTCCTCTTTTCCTAATAGTTTCTTCAAATAAAGAATTAATCTCAAATAATCTTGTTCCTTCTAAAATTTCTCTTACATAACTAACTGCAAATAAAGGTTCAATGCCGCTAGAAACAGAATCAGCAATTAAACTTATAGTTCCAGTTGGAGCAATTGTTGTAACTGAAACATTTCTTGCATGTTTATATTTTTTATAAAGTTTGCTTTCATTAAATTTAGGAAAGTCTCCTTTTTCCAATGCCAATTTAGAAGAAGCACTTCTAGCTTCTTTAGTAATAAATTTCATCAATCTTTCAGCAAATTTCAAAGCCTTAACAGAATCATAAGAAATTCCTAAAAGAATAAGCATGTCAGCAAATCCCATTACACCTAAACCAATTCTTCTATAATTAAGAGACATTTCTTTTATTTCATTATTTACATAATCATTTGCATCAATTACATTATCTAAGAATCTAACACCTAAATGAACAACATTTTTTAATTTCTCCCAGTCAACCTCTTTACTTTTAACAAATTTAACTAAATTAATACTGCCAAGAACACAAGATTCATTATTTAATAAAGGTTGTTCACCGCAAGGATTAGTAGCTGAAATTATTTTACCAGAAGATTCTAAATTATTTATCCTATCTAAAAAAATAATTCCAGGATCTCCATTTTCCCAGGCATTTTCAATTATTTCATCAAAAATGAATTTAGCTTTAACTTTCTTAATAACATTACAATTTCTAGGATCAACTAATTCAATTAAACCATTACTAGAAACCAAATCCATAAATTTATCTGTAACAGCAACTGAAATATTAAAATTTTCAAAAGAAAAACTATTTCGTTTGCAGGAAATAAATTCTAAAATATCAGGATGATCAAATCTTAAAACAGCCATATTAGCTCCTCTTCTTTTACTTCCTTGTTTAATTACATCAGTCATTTTATCATACAGTTCAATAAAACTAACAGGTCCTGAAGTAATACCTTTAGTACTGTCGATAATTGCTCCTTTATGTCTTAAATTAGAAAATGAAAAACCAGTACCTCCTCCAGTTTTCTGAATTAAAGCAGCTGTTTTTAAAGTGTCAAATATTCCATTTAAAGAGTCAGGAACTTCTAAAACAAAACAAGCACTTAATTGCTGTAACCTTGTTCCAGCATTCATTAAACATGGAGAATTTGGTAAAAATTCTAAATTAGACATAATTTTAAAAAATTCATTTTCATAATAAGATTCATCTTTCTCATATTTTCTTTCAACACCAGCAATTACTTTAGCTACTCTTCTAAACATTTGAATAGGGGTTTCAATAATTTCACCATCATGATTTCTTAAAAGATACCTATTATGCAAAATTTTAACAGAATTAATATTTAATTTCAATTCATCATTGCTTACACCAACTAAATTTTTAGTTTCCCTTATTTCTCTTCTTTTCTCCCTATAAAGAATATAAGCTTTAGCAACCTTAGAATAATTATTTTTAATCAAAACACTTTCAATTATATCTTGAATATTTTCAACAGTTGGAAGTTTTCCTTTATATTTATTGAATAATTCTTTTTCTATCTTATCCAGTAGTTTATTTCCAGTGTTAGGGTTTTGATGAACAGAAACTGCTGCTTTAGCCATAGCAGAAGCAATTTTATTTAGATTAAAGTCTACTACACTTCCATCCCTTTTTACAATTTTAGAAATTTTTCTTTTAAACATCCTCTTTTCAAAGTATATATTCAAATAGTGAATTTATATAGATTTCTAATTGAACTAGTAAAGAGATATAAATAAAAGAATTTTCCAAATTCCATGCAGCTATTCTTCCCACATGAAAAGATAAGAGAATCTCAAAAAGAGTTGATGGATAAAATACAAGAAACTCTAGAAAATAAGACAAATTTAATAGCCCATGCACCAACTGGTCTAGGAAAATCAGCAGCATCACTATCTGTAGCTTTAAGTTATGCAATAGAAAAAAAATTAACAGTATTTTTTGTAACTCCTAAACACACCCAGCATAGAATAGCAATAGAAACTTTAAAAGAAATTAAAGAAAAACACAATCTAGACTTTTCTGTAGTAGATTTAATTGGAAAGAAATGGATGTGTGCACAAGAAGGTGTAACAGAAATGTCAACAGGTGAATTCTATGATTATTGTAAAGATATGATAAAAAATGGAAAATGTAGTTATTATAATAACATAAAAAATAAAGACAAACTAAGTATAGAAACTCAAGTTACAATAAGTGAATTAAGTAAAAAAATATTACATGTAGAAGAAATGAGAGACATTGCAAAAGATAGAATGCTTTGTCCTTTTGAAGTAGCTTGTCTAGTAGCAAAAAAAGCAACAGTAATTATAGCAGATTACCATCATATAATAAGTTCATCAATAAGAGATAGTTTACTAGAAAGAATTGGGAAAAATTTAAGCGAATGTATTGTAATAATAGATGAAGCACATAATTTACCAACAAGATGCAGAGAATTATTAAGTACTCAAATATCAAATCAAACAATAGATTTTTCAGTAAAAGAAGCAGAAGCATTAGGTTATCCAGAAATTGCAGATTCAATAAAATATATAGAAAAATGTTTTGAAACTATTAAAAATAAAAAATTAAATTATGAAACAAAAGAAGCACTAATAACAAAAGATGAATTAATAAATGAAATTAAAAAAAATATTGATATTGATCAAATTAATAATGATATTATATTTATTGGAGAAAAAACATTAGAAACAAAAAAAAGAAGTGCTTCAACATTTCTAGCTAATTTCTTAATAAATTGGAACGGTCCAGATGAAAGCTTTACAAGAGTAATACAAATGACAAAAAATAATAAAGGAAAAGACCAAATAACAATTTCTTATAGTTGTTTAGATCCTTCATTAATAACAAGACCACTAGCACAATCTGTTCACAGTCTAATTTGTATGTCTGGAACATTAACCCCAATTGATATGTATAAAGATATTTTAGGTTTTGAAACAATAGCAGCAGAATTTAAAAATCCATTTCCAGAAAATAATAAATTAACAATAATAATTCCAGATACAACTACAAAATATACTGCAAGATCTCCAGAAATGTTTAAACAAATTGCAAATTATTGTGCATCTATTGTTAACGAAGTTCCAGGACACTCAGCAATTTTCTTCCCAAGTTATGATTTAAGAGATAAAGTAAATTTCCATTTTCAAAATCAATGTATTAAAACAACATTTACAGAACTTCCAAATATGACTAAAGAAGAAAAAAATGAATTACTAGAAAAATTTAAACAATATGGAAAAAGTGGTGCAGTTTTACTTGGTGCATCTTCTGGAAATTTTGGTGAAGGAGTAGATATTAAAGACAATATTTTAAAATGTGTAATAATTGTAGGAATTCCTTTAGATAGACCAGATTTAGAAACACAGCAATTAATTGAGTATTACAATAAAAAATTTAACAAAGGTTGGGATTATGGTTATATCATGCCTGCAATAATAAAATGTTTACAAAATGCAGGAAGATGTATAAGGTCTGAAACAGATAAAGGTCTAGTAATTTATCTTGATCAAAGATATATCTGGGATTCTTATTTCAAATGTTTTCCAAAAGATAATTCATTAAGAATTACAAAAACACCAATTGATAGAATAAGAACTTTCTTTAATGAAGTATAGATCTTTCTTTAGTAAGTTGTTTCATAGCATCTCTAATAGTATCTTCTACAACATTATTAAGACACCCAACAAGAGAACTAAATTTAGCCCTAGCATCATCAAAAAGAGGATCTTCTATACGAAGAGGTTGAACTCTAGAAAGACCAAGAAGTTTAGCAAATTTTGAAGGATTAAAACCTTCTGCATTATAAAAATAAAATCCAAGCCTAGAATAGGAAGATGAAACAGATAAAAAAGTCTCCGAAGTCCACGCTCTAGAACCATATTTAGGATTAAAACCAATTCTAACACTTCTAAATTCATCAGACAGATAAGACAAGGAACCAAGCTCAGGATGAACAAAAGGACGATCAACAAAACGAGAAGAAATTAATTGTAATAAATTAGAAGCATAATTTGTCGGTACATCTATAGAATTTCGAACATCAATAGAATATCCTTCACTCTTAAACCAAGGTTTACCTACAGCAGTTATTAAAGAATCAATTAAAAATGAGCCATTTAAATTAAGTGAGTTCAAAGGATAAACAACTAAATCTTTTTTTCTAGCTTCATAAGGCCTGTGTAATAATTTCTTCATAAAAAAAGAAAAATAAAAAATTTAATAAGCGTTACTAATAAAGGAATAACAACATTTTTAAACATATTATTAATACAAGTTTTTAATGCTTAAAGACAAAATAGAATCTTTTTGGAATAAAAACTATAAATGGTTAATGTGCATTCCAATAGCTTTAGTATTATTATCTTTCATACAAATAGGAATTCAAACAGCACAAACTGGCGATTTCTTTCATAAAGATATTAGTTTAAGAGGCGGAATAGCTGCTACAGTTTATACTGATAAAGAATTTACAGAACAGCAAATACAAGAAGCTATAGAAGTACCAGCAAATGTTAAAAGATTAGGAGATTTAACAACTGGAAAACAAATAGGTTTTGTAATAGAAGTTTCAGATCTCTCAGATGAACAATTAAAAGAAAGAATAGAAAAAAAATTAGGCTTAACATTAAATGAAGATAATTTCTCAAAAGAAATAACAGAACCAAAATTAGGACAAAGTTTCTTTAAACAATTATTAATTGCTTTAATTTTCTCATTAGTTTTAATGGGTATAACTGTTTTTGCAACATTCAGAAAATTCGTTCCAAGTATGACAGTAATTTTAGCTACAATAACAGATATAGTAATTACAATAGCTATTCTAAATATTTTCAATGTAAATATTTCATCAGCAGGTGTTGTAGGCTTTTTACTAATTATAGGTTATTCAGTTGACAACAATATTTTATTAACGAACTACACATTAAGAAAAAAAGAAGATAGACTATTTGATAGAATGTATAAATCAATGAAAACAGGAATGTTAGTAACAATAATAGCAGTAGTAGTAATGTTAATTGGTTTATTATTGTCTAATTCAGTTGTAATAAGAGAAGTATTTTTAATAATATTATTAGCTTTAATAATAGATATATTTACAACTTATTTGACAAATACAGGAATATTATGGATCTACTGTAAAAAGAAAAATATACAATGAAAATAAAAAAAATATTAACAAATCCAAGAGTAATAATTTTAATAGTATTCCTTCTAATTTCATTATTTGCAATTAATTATCAATTTACAACAGAAGGAGCAACAATTTCTTCAGTTGAATTTAATAGTTCTGCTTATGAATCAGGATTAAGAACACCTCCTTCAGAAATAAGTTTAACATCTAAAGAAAAAGTATTAAAAATAAATGATCAAGAAATAAATTCACCGCAAGAATATTTAACTAAAATACAAAGTATTCCAAAAGATTCTTCTTTAACATTAACTACTACAAAAAAAGAATATACTATAATTAAAAAATCAGAAGATATTGGATTAACAGTTACAAAAGCTCCTACTTCAAACATAAGAAAAGGAATTGATTTACAAGGTGGAACAAGAGTTCTTTTATCCCCAGTTGGAGAAGTTACAGAAGAAGATATTCAAGATATAATAAGAACAATGGAAAATAGATTAAATGTCTATGGCCTTGCAGATGTAACAATTAAATCATCTTCAGATTTAGAAGGAAATAAATATATTGTAGTAGAAATCGCAGGAACAACAAAAGATGAAATAAAAGAAATAGTTGCTAAACAAGGTAAGTTTGAAGCAAAGATTTCAAATCAAACTGTATTTGCAGGCGGAGAAGAAGATATTGTTTTTGTATGTAAAACAGATGGTACATGTTCTAGAATAGAAACCTGTCAACCAACTAATGAAGGTTATTTCTGTAAATTTCTATTTGAAATAACATTAAGTAATGAAGCAGCAGAAAGACATGCGCAAGTAACTAAAAATTTACCAGTAGTTCCAATTGGATCTCAAAGAGTATTAAATGAAACAATAGATTTCTATTTAGATGATCAATTAGTAGACCAATTACAAATTGATGCTAGCCTAAAAGGTCAGAAAGCAACAAGAATAACAATATCTGGAACAGGAATTGGAGCAACAGAAAAAGAAGCTATTGAAGAAACAATAAAAAATAGAGATAGATTGCAGACAATCTTAATTACAGGTTCTCTTCCAACAAAATTAAATATAGAAAAAATAGATACATTATCTCCTTCATTAGGAAATTCATTTATAAATAATTCAATACTTATATGTATAGTTGCAATTCTAGCAGTTGGATTAATAATTTTCTTAAGATATAGAAGTTTAAAAATAACAATCCCAACAATGATAACTTTAGTTAGTGAAATAATAATGATTCTAGGTTTCGCAGCATTATTCAAAAACAATTTAGATCTTGCAGGTATTGCAGGCATTGTAATTGCTGTAGGTACTGGAGTAGATGATCAAATTATAATTGTAGATGAAATATTATACGGAACAACTGAAGTAGTAAAACAGAAAATCAAAAGAGCATTCTTTGTTATTCTAGCATCATATGCAACAATAGTAGCTGCAATGCTTCCATTATTAAAAGCAGGTGCAGGATTATTAGTTGGTTTTGCTCTAGTAACTATTGTTGGAGTAACAGTAGGAGTTCTTGTAACAAGACCAGCATTCAGCGCAATTGTAAAAGAATTAATGGAATAAATTTCTAAAAAGCATACAAAAGAGATATAAAGATAAATTCCTAAAGAATATTATGAAAACTACAAAGAGAAAATTTCCTAAGATTACTATGAAAATTGGAGATCCAAGCTGGATTGAAGAAGAATTAGGGTGGGAAAAATGGAAGGAATAGAACCTGAAGAAATTGGAAGATTTGTAATAGGAATAAGATACTTAAAATATCAAAATGGTTCTTTAGAATATAGATTTGATTCTGCAAATAGAGGAATACAAAAAGAAATAGTTTTAATGAAACTCAAAGCATATATCAACAAACTAAAAAAAGATTATTATGCAAATTTTGAAGCTAGTTTCAAATAAAATAAAACAACAGCAACCTTTTTATATAAATAAACAAATAAAATAACTAGAGGTGATAAGTTAATGGTAACAACAGAACTAGTATTATTATATTTAATTCTTGGTGGAGTAATAGGTATTATCTGGAGTTTAAGAAGAATGTACTCTTTAGAAGAAAAGATAGCCTCATTAGAAGAAAAAATAACTAAGAAAAAGAAAAGATAAGCAGAAAACTATATAAAGACGGTAAAATTCCAAAGATTAACCTGTGATAAACGATTATCTGTATTTGGAGGTTAAAAAATGGACTTAAACACAAATATTCCTAAAGAAACATTAGACAAAGCTTACGAAGCTCTTGAATTAGCAGTTAAATCTGGAAAAGTTAAAAAAGGTACTAACGAAGTAACTAAAGCTATTGAAAGAGGTACTGCTAAATTGGTTCTAGTAGCTCAAGACACTAATCCTAGAGAAATAGTAATGCATATTCCTGCTTTATGTGAGGAAAAAGAAATCCCTTGCGTTCCTGTGCCAAAAAGACAAGAACTAGGAGAAATCGCACATCTTACTGTTCCAACATCAGCTATAGCAATAACTCAAGAAGGTGAAGCTAAGCAAATGATTAAAGAACTTAGTTATAAGTTAAAAGCTGCTTAAAATGACTGAAGAAATTAAAAAACAAAAAGTAGTATCTGAAAATCCTAAAGAAGAGAGTTCTAAAGCTCAAGATAATAAAGATAGAAAGAAACTAGAAAAAGCAGCATCATTATTTACATCAGCAGTACCTGCTCAAGTTGAAGAAATAGTAGGAAGAACTGGTATGAGAGGAGAAGTAATACAAGTTAGATGTAGAGTTTTAGAAGGAAGAGATGTTAAAAGAGTATTAAGACGTAATGTTAAAGGTCCAATAAGACTTGGTGATATTTTAATGTTAAGAGAAACTGAAATAGAAGCTAGAAAGCTAACACAAGGAAGAAAGTAAGATGGTTAAATGCTCATTTTGTGGAAAAAATATAGAACAAGGAACTGGAAAGATGTTAATAAAGAACATTGGAACAGTTTCTTATTATTGTTCTAATAAATGCGAAAAAAATAATAGAAAATTAAATAGAGATCCAAGAAAACTAGGATGGACTGAAGCTTATAGAATACTAAAAAGTGGTGTTAAGACACAAGAAAAACCTGTTTCTAAAAAGAAAAAGAAAGAGGTAGAACCAATTTCTGTTTCTAACTAGATTCTTCGTAATATCCTTGGCAAAAGCCCCATTGTTCTAAATCTACCCCGTCACTATCTAAAGAATCATCCCACCATTTGGAATATTCTTCTGTATGTTGCTCAATTAATCTCCTTACTGATTTCAACTTCATGGCTATCCCCCCTTACTATATCATTTCAAACATTTTATAAATAACTTACCTATATGCCATATATAGATCTTATAGTTGGAGAAAAAATGCTAAGACAAGTAATTGTAACAATAATGGGTAATGTTGATGCAGGTAAATCTGAAACTATTGATTGCATAAAAAAAACTTCTATTGTAGCATCTGAACCAGGTAAAATAACCCAATCAATAAAAGCTTATTCAATAGATTTAGACACAATAAAATTAATTTCTAAAGGATTAATAGATGATACAAAAATAAAAGTTCCAGGTTTATTATTCATAGACACTCCAGGACATAAAGCATTTACAAATTTGAGAAAAAGAGGAGGTTCTCTAGCAGACATTGCAATATTAATTGTAGATATTAATGAAGGATTAAAACCGCAAACTCTTGAAAGTATTGAAATATTAAAAGAAAATAAAACTCCTTTTATAATTGCATTAAATAAAATAGATTTAATTCACAATTGGATTTCAGATCCAGAAAATACATTTTTAAAAAATATTCAAAAACAAAAACCAGAAGTTCAAAAATTAATAGAAGAAAAATTATATTCTTTAGTAGGAAAATTATATGAATTAAATTTAAACACTGAAAGATTTGATAGAGTTGAAGATTTTACAAAACAAATAGCAATGATTCCTATGTCAGCTAGAACATCTGAAGGAATTCCAGAATTATTAATGATGTTAACTGGTTTAGCACAAAAATTCTTAGAAGCTCAATTAAATTATGATCCAGAAGCTCCTGCTGAAGGAACAATTCTAGAAGTAAATGAAGAAAAAGGTTTAGGAATTTGTATTGATGTAATAATTCACAAAGGAAAATTAGAACTATCAGACACAATTGTTGTTGGTACATTGCAGGAACCAATAGTTACTAAAGTAAAAGCAATATTTTTAGCAGAAAATAAAGGTTTAAAAAAATTAGATGAAGCAAAAGCTGCAATAGGTGTAAAAATAGCAGCTCCAGCTTTAGAAAATGCAATTCCAGGAATGCCATTAAAGGTAGCAAATAAAAATTTAGAAAAAACAAAAATAGAAATTAAAAAACAAGTAGAAGAATTAACTTTAGAATTAGATCAAGATGGAATAATAATAAAAGCAGATAATCTAGGAAGTTTAGAAGGATTAATTAATCTATTAAAAGAAAAAGGAATTAAAATAAAAAGGGCTTCTATAGGTGATATTTCTAAAAAAGATATTGCTGAAGCTTTATCATCTGCTAAAAGATTGCATAAAGTAATTTTAGGTTTTAATATTAAATCAATAGATTCTGAAGAAGTAAAAATATTAACAAATAATGTAATTTATAGTTTAATTGAAAAATTTGAAGAATGGTATAATAAAGAAAAAGCAGCTGATGAAGCAAAATTATTATCCGGCTTAGTAAAACCAGCTAAGATTAAAATTTTAAGAGATAATATTTTTAGACAGTCAAATCCTGCAGTTTGTGGTATTGAAGTTCTAGCAGGAACATTAAAACCAGCAACTAATTTAATGAAAGATGGAGAAAAAGTCACAGAAGCAAAAGAAATACAAAATGATGGAAAAACTTTATCAGAACTTAAAAAAGGAGAACAAGCTGCATTGTCTATGCCAGGTGTTACAATTGGAAGACAAATAAAAGAAGAAGACATTCTCTATACAGATGTACCAGAAGAACATTTTAAAAAATACAAAAAAATTCCAAGTTTAATAAGACCAGAAGAAATTCAAATTCTAAAAGAAATTGCTGAAATAAAAAGAAAATCTAATCCTTCTTGGGGAATGTAAAATTATCTAGAACCTTGTCCAGCTTGATAAAGTCTCATTTTTTCACTTTTTTCTAAATCAGATTTGTTTCCTGAAATATTCTTACCTAAGTAAATAACACATTCATTATTTGTTAAAGGTCCTAAAGAAAGGTTTTCTAATTTTACTTCATGAAAAACCAAGTTAGGAGTAGAAGAAGGGTAAGAACGTAAATCTCTTCCGTAAAAATAAAGTTCATCATCTTTTCTACATAAAGTTGCTCCAAATATTAAATCAACAGAATCAAAAGGCATAGGAGTCCCAGCATAAGAAGTAGTGCCTGTAATTAAATCAGGTAAATCTGCAAATCTTTGAGTTACCTTTGGAATAATCTTTGGCCAAGTTTCTGATTTATCTAAGCAACCAGCTAATCCTAAAGCTGCACTTAATAATAAATTCGTAAGTCTCATTTCTAAAATATCAATAATAAAACTTATAAGTTTAACCAACAAAAACCTTTATAAATAAACCTCATTCTCAGTAATTATGACAGAAATAAGATTCGTAATAAACGATGTTAAAACTGGTAAAAGTTACCAAAAAACATTAGAAAATAATCCTTACTTAAATAGAAAAGTAGGAGACAAAGTTCAAGGCTCAGAATTAGATTTAAACGATTATGAATTAGAAATTAGAGGCGGTTCTGATAAATCTGGCTGTCCTATAAGATTTGATATGCCTGGTTTTGGAAAGAAAAAGGCATTATTAAGTTCAGGTCCATGTATTCATGGTTTAACAAAAGGAAAAAGAGTTAGAAAAACAGTTGTTGGAAATTTAATAAATGAAGACATAGTTCAATTAAATTTAAAAGTTATTAAAGAGGGTTCTAAAAAATTAGAAGAAATTTTCCCAGCTAAAGAAGAAGCAAAGAAAGAGTAAATTAATTCTCATTTTAAAGATTAATAGAATTATCAGGAATATATCCAACATCTCTAGCCAAATTTCCAGCATAAATTTTCATAAACATTTCTAATGTGGGTCCAGTTCTCACATAATTTCCAGGAATTCCAATAGTCATTCTTCCAGTGTCTGCAACCATACATTGAAATTCAATAAAATCTAATGCTTCCAATTTAACATCTTCAGGTCTCATTTTTGGATTAGCCTTTTGACTATAAGCAACATAAGAGTCCACTAATCTTTCAAATAAATTCCTATTTCCAGAATCTGCTAATTGAAATAAACAACGAGGAAAGCCAAATAAAGTAGTTTCATTCATAAAAGAATTTCCTTTACCATGTTCTACTATATAATTTTGCGCAACAATTTCAAGACTATCCATAACTCTCAAAACAACATTAAATTTATAAGTTTATTGAGAAAAATAAATTCTAAAAATAAGAAAAAAATAAAAGAAAAAAGAGAAAGGATTAATGTCCTTTTCTTCTGTATCTAAGCACACCATAAATTATAGCAGCTAATATAATTATTATTAGTACAACTATAAGTAAAGTTTTACCTTTAGTTTGTGCTTCTTCTGAATCATCTTGTTCACCTTCAGGTTGTACTACAGGCTCACTAGGTTGTGTTGGTTGTTCAACTTGTTGACCATCCAAACCAGGGCCAGCTATTACAAAGTAACTGAATCCAGGAACTTCAGATGTATAAAATACCTTTTTATCTGTTTCTTTTGAAATAGATCCTTGATATCTTTCTACAGCATTTGTTTCATCATTTATTCTATATAATGAAACTTCAGATTTTTCTAAACCCTGATCTGTTAACCAGGACTTATCTACTGAATAACTAACTTTTGCTGTTCCTGAAATATCTGAGTTATCAAAGTTTTGTTTATCAAATTTCAAATATTTGTAAACTTTAGTGTTTTGTGCTCTACTACTTAGATCACTAACTTTAGTTGATACTTCTTCTTGATTTACTTCTGAAACAGTCATTTTAGCACTTAATATTGTGTCTCCAGCAGTAAAGCTTACTTCTTCTACAACTGAACTAGCTGTATTAAAGCTGAAACTTGCTTCTTTACCTTCTTCAGTTCTACTTATTGAAGCAGTTGTTGTTTTTTGAACAGTAGTTGATGAACTGCTTCCAGAGCCAGAGCTACTTCCACCAGATCCACTACTACCAGTTGAACTAGTTGAACTAGTAGTTGAGTTAGTTTTAATAGCAACAGCTGCGTACACACTGTTATTATGCAATGGTCCTAACAATGTTACATAGTTACCAGTTGCATTAACAAATACTGGGCCTATTTCTTCCCATCCACCATTATATTTAGCAATTTGTACTTGACCTTCTACAAAGTTATTAGCAATAACTAATGATTCATTGTAGTAAATTGTCAAGTTAAATACTCTCGGAGTATCGCTAGTATTTCCCATAACAACCATGTTTGATACAAGTTGACAAACATAAGTACTTCCTGCTTGACAAGTAGTTGTAGTTGTACCTTCTAAACCAGTATCACTGCTTACTCTTAAGCTTACATTACTTGCATTAAAGAAAGTAAAGTTAGTCTGATCTGTTTGTTTAAATGAATTAATATAATCTACTAAAAACATATCTGAACTATTAGACAAGTTAATTGTTCCAATAAAGTTAGATACTCCGCTTGCTATAGATCTATTTAATGTAGTTATATTTGAACGGTTCAAATATAGTTGAGATAAACTATTATTTGTAAAGTTATTCAAACTAATATTTGTAGCATAACTCAAAAATAAATACAATCCATAAGTATTGTTTAAGATATTATTTAATCTTACTTCATTCTTAGTTGAATTGTAGAAGTAAATACCTCTAATAGAGTTATTTGTTACAGTATTGTTTGTAAGGTTACCATTACCGGCATTCAAAAAGTAAATACCATAACTATTGTTACCTACAAATACATTATCATAGATAAATGTAGCATTAGTATTGTTTTCTGCTGATTGATTTACAAAGATACCAGCACCAGGAGTACCCCTATGATTGTAAACTCTATTCAAACTGATGTTATTATTACCAAAATAATCTGCAGTTGTTCCGTTAACAACAATACCTGCTCCAACATTATCAAATACATGATTCGCAGTTATTAAGTTATTACCAAGGAATGAAGCTCTATTAGATAATATAGCAATACCTACCCAAGTATTATTATTTACAACATTATTACTAACAATATTACTGCTATTCGAAATCACAATACCTTGTTTACCAAGGCCTGCACCTGCAATGATATTATCAATTAATGAATTATTTGCACCTGCAACATAAATACCTGTTGTGTAGTTATACAAATTGTTGCCTCTAACAGTAGCGTTCATTATTGAAACATTTATAGCAACATTTGTTATGTTACCAATTGTATTAAAACTTACATTAAATTGATTAGCTGCGACACTAGGGTTTAAGTTAACATCCCCAATAAACAACATACCACCAGCAGTAAGATTAATAACATTATTAAGAACACTTACATTAGTTAAAGTAGTATTCAAAATAATACCCCATCCTGAAACATTGTAAATATTATTTTTACTTATATTAGTATAACTAACATTAGTAATTCTTATAGAAGCATTATTAGCAGCAAGAGGGCTAGACCCAGTAGCATTACCAAAGATGCTATTATTATAAATAGATAAATTAGAAACATTTGCAACCCTGATACCTTCACGGAAATTCCAAATACCGCAATTTTTAATTGTTATATTACTAAAAGTAGTTGCATTTTTTACAGTTATAGCAGCAAACTGACCATCAATAGTTCCATTATAAGAAATATTAAAATTATTACAATCTAGAATTGCATTATTTGCATAAATAAAAATACAATCACTATCACTAGCATTTAAAGTACTCATGTAAATACTTTTATTCAAAGTATAAATAGCTGATGTAGAAACATTTAGTCCTGTAGCGTCAGCAGGATTATAATTACTACATGCATCAATATTTGTAGCTGTTTGCGCATTTGCACTTGGACTCACAAAAACGAATAAAGAAAATAAAAATACTGATAATATAATTAGATTTGAAAAAACCTTTTTCATAAGAACACCTCATTTTTCATACAGTGATTATTGCACAACTTATTTATAAACATTTCTCTTTACACATATATTTTATATTCTTTTATTGAAAAAAATTTGAAAAAAAGTAGAAAATATTTTTTTTACTAACATAATAAACACAACATATGATTAAAATAAATACAAGTAATGTATAATAGAATAATAAAAACAATAAAATTTAAGAAAAAAATTAATAATGACTAACCATTACTATTGCTCTATTAATTTCATCTTGACTTAATTTATTAGTAAATAAATTCCTAACTCTTGTCTTAAGTCTTTTATCTACATATCTTTCTCCAATTAATGCAGCAGCTAATTTTTTGTATTCAACTGCAACATCATTCTTTCCATAGAAATGTGAAATTGGTTTTCCCTTAGCTAAAGCTCTCATAACATTTTCATTATCATAAAGAACTCCAACAACAGGAACTTTAGTAGCATCTTGTATATCATCTAAATCTAATTCAAATCTTTTACCCCTTATCTTATTCAAAATAATGCCAGACAAGTAAGTTCTTCTTTGTCTTGCAACTTTAATAGCATGCATTGTACTAGCTAAGGTAACATAATCAGGAGTTGTTAAAACAAATAACTCATCACTAGCCATAATAGTAGCTAACATTTCATGATTTAAAGCAGGACTAGAGTCAACTAAAATTACATCATAAAAACTTCTTAGTGAAGCTAAGTATTGATGAAATCTAGATGAATCTACACTTTTAGAAAATAAAGAAGCAGGTAATATATGTAATCCTGAAGAATGTTCATATATTGCTTTCTTTAAATTAACTTTTTGATTAAGAACATCATGTATTGTATATTCTGGTTTAGTAAAACCAAAATGTAATGCTAAATTAGCACCAGAAAAATTACCATCTACAACTAAAACTTTTTTTCCATATTCTTTAGCTAGAATAAAACCTAAATTTGCAACAGTAGTTGTCTTACCAACACCGCCTTTAATAGATATAAATCCAATTATCTTTGCTCGTCTCATAACTCACACCCTCTTTTTTTAATTATAAGCTTTAACTGTTTTAGCTTTGCTTGAACTTCTTCTTGAATTAACACTAACACTTCTTGAAATAACTCTTGTTTTAATATTTTTTGTTTCAGCCATATCAGAAGTAAAATATTGCCAGCATAAATATTCTTTACCCATTCTAGATTTCTTAAGTAACTTAACTTTATTTCCTTTAAGATTAAAATAAGCAAATGTACCTTGTTGAGATTTTAAAAAATAATCACCTTCTTTCCAATTAGTAGAAACTTCTCTTATAAAACCAACAAAATCTTTCTGAGTTTTAACATGTCTATTTTCTAATTTTAAAATCGGTTTGAATTGATAAACAATAGAATAATTAGGCCTAACTTGCATCACTGTCATCTTATCTTCTATTACCATTTTAAGTATATGTCTATAATAACAAACTTCAAAATTTATAAAGGTTGTGGAAAAATAAGCTTATTCTGGACTAAATTCGTCTATTGTAGGCGTAAATTCTTTATAATCTTTAATAGTTCCTCTTAATTTTAAATAATCTCTAGCAAGAATCCAAAACAATAAACCTAAACTTTTTTTACCTTTATTATTACATGGAACTACTAAATCTAAATTATTTAATTCATTATTTGTATCACACAAACCAATAACAGGAACACCAATTCTTGATGCATCTAAAACAGCATTTTTATCTGGAAAAGGATCAGCAACAAAAATTAATTTTACTTCCATAAAATTTTCTAAATCTGTATTTGTTAATATTCCTGGAGGATATCTTCCAGCAAATTGTTTTACGCCAGTATATTTAGCAAAAGTCTTAGCACATTTCCAGCCATTTTCTCTTCTGCAAACAACAAGAATATCTTGAGGTTCATATTGTGCTAACATTTTAGCAGCTAAACCAATTCTTTCATCTACTTTTTGAATATTAAGAACACTTAAACCATCAGGTCTAATTTTATAAATAAATTGTTGCATTGCTTTAGTTCTAAATTTAGTACCTATATGTAATCCAACTTTCAAGTACTCATCAACTGGAACTAACTTAGTTTCTTGTTCTGCCATTTTAGTATTAAACCTAGAACTCTTATGCTTCTTTATTGCCTAAGCATTCTCGGCTATAAGAAATTGAAAATTTAAAGGATTTATAAACCTTACTACTTACTATCATTAATAATTTTAATCTCTTCATAGATCTTATGAAGTCTTTTAATAACTTCTTCAGAATTTTTATCTCTATTTAATTTAATCAAAGGAACACCTAATCCAACAATCATGTCAACATAACTAGTTTCACTAATAGCAACAATATTCATCTCTTTGTCAGATAAAAAAGAAATATTAGAATTAAAATCAGAAATATCTTTGCAGTCAACAACTGCAGTATTAATTGCTTTCTTATCAATTGCTTTCCCATATTCTCCAATAATAGAATTTAAAGAAATCAAACATTTCTTTCCAAATTCACTTTTCAATTTCTTATAATGATCTAAATCACTTTCCACAAATGGATTTTCTACATAACAAACACTATATTTATCTATTAACTTAGAAACAAACTTAAGTTGTTCTTCAGTATTTAACTTCCTGTCATTATAAACATAATCTGGATCTTTAAAATTATTAAATTTAACACCAATTCTTAATTCAAAATCAATTAAATTATGTTCTTCATCAATACATTCTTTAATTAAAATTAAAATATCTTCTTCTTTCATAGAATCTAAATTTTTTAATTTTTTATTCAATAAGTCAATAACATCTCTATTAGCACTAATTGCAGCATCAAAACTTTTAGCATTTAAAGAAAATAAAATAAATTCAGAAATACCAATAGATTTAGAAATAAGTACAGACATAGGTCTAGGAACCTGTTTTACTCCTGGATTAAAAAATTTCCAAGGTGAAGTTAAAGAGTTAAATAAAGCCTTTTCTAAAGAATAATATCTTTCTTCATCTAACCATTTCAAATTGTTCTTTAATTTAATAAAATCCTGAAAACTATTTAGATTAAAATCCTTTAAAGAATCATTTAATTTAATAACTTCGCTTTCATTAAAATTATTTTGTAAAGAAATCTTTTTACTATCTGTAGAAATTATAAGTTCAGGTTTTAAAAATAAAAAACCTTTAGATAACTTAACATTTTTAATAATCATAAAAATAAGAAAAATATATAATATAAAAACCTTATGAAGCTTTTTTTGGCATAGGTCTAACAATGTCTAAAGGAATTAAATCTTTTTCTAATTCAAGTTTAGCAATTTCAATTGGGTTAAAATTTATTGCTTCTAGTTGTGCTTCATCTAGTTTAACTAATATTGGAGCTCCTTGTGAAATTTGTAATGCTCTAGCACCTAAGAGTCTTGCTCTTTCATATTTTGTTAAGTCTTTCATTTTAATGCCTTCCTTAACTCTTTACTTTTTTTAACTGCAAGTTCTACCATATTATCAATTTCATCTAAAGTTAATCCTAAATCTCCGCCTTTTTGTAAAGCACATGGTGTTCCATCTTCTGAAACAGCAATAGTTAATCTAGCATCAGCTACTTTTTCTTCTTCAGGAAGAGGATCAACTACTAAATGACTTCCTATTTTTAAAACAGTAACTGAAATTGGGAATTTTTCTAAAGGCAATGAATCTTTAGTTTTTTGATCATAATCAACTTTCTTATCAACAACTTTAGGAAATTTAGCATCTTTCAATGCAGCTAATGCAGCCAATGCACCAGCATCAAATAAATTTCCAGCATCATTTATCGGATAAATATCAATTAAAACCATCCACATTGATTCTCCTTCTTTTATACACAATTTTTTAAAATTCAAAGCTTTACCTTCTCTAATTGCTTTATCAATTACTCTTGATAATTCAATTGAATCAATTCCTGGAGGTCCAGGTTCATGTTCAGAACTACTCATAGGTAAAAGTTCAAGATTAACAACAATAGTTCCTTCATCAGGATTATCAGCATAAGGTTCTCCTATATCTAATTTAATTCCAGCAACAACTTCAGTTGTTCCAATTTTTACTCTTGCAGAACCTTCTGCACTTTTACTAGAAATTCCATATTCTACAGAAACATCTCTATATTCATCAAACTTTCTTCCATCAAGTCTAAAACCTTTGCTGTACAAACTTAAAATGTAATCTCTAACAATATTACTCATTTTCTTCTCCTACTTGTTGTTTAGCTTGTTTACCATCAACTTTGAATTTTTCTTTAAGAGCTTTAATTTGTAATTTTTTAATTTCTTCACAACCTTTTCTTGCTAATTCTAAAGCTTTTCTTAATTCTTTTTTATCAACTGGTCCATCCATTTGTAATAAAGTAATTTCTCCAGTTCTAGTTGAAAATGCAGTTGCAATATCTGTTGCATGACCTTCATAATCTTCTTCTTCTTTATTTAAATCTAAAACAACTTTACCGCCAACTCTTCCAGCAGCAACTGAACTAATCAAATCTTTCATTGGAATTCCTGCATCAGCTAAAGCCATAGAAGCAGCAGTTATACCTGCACATCTTGTTCCAGCATCAGTTTGAATTAATTCTATGAAAACATCAATTACAGATCCAGCATAATCTTTTAAATCTAAAACAGGAAGTAATGCTTTTTCAGTAACCATTGAAATTTCTTTACTTCTTCTACTTGGACCTGGTTTAACTCTATTACCACTTCCAGAAAAAGCCATCATATTATAATTACATCTTAAAGTTCCAGAATTAGGATTTTGAAAAGCTGCAGGATATAATTCTCTTGGACCATAAACAGCTGCAACAGCAATTGTTTTTCCAATCTTAAACATTGCACTTCCATTTGCTTTTTCTACTACACCAACTTTAGCTTCCATTGGTCTTAATTCATCAAACTTTCTTCCATCTACACGTTTTTCATACGCCATTTTTTTCACTCTCAAAATATTCTTTTATCCTATCAGTTAAACCTGAAATATGACTTTCATCTTCTATTTTTTTAATAACTTTTACAGCTAACATTTCTTTTTCTGGCTCTTCACCAGCTAACCAAACAATTCCATTTTGACCAACCATTAATTTACATCCAGTATATTCTTTAATCATATTAATCATGCTGCCTTGTTTACCAATTACTCTTGGAACTTTTGTTGAAGAAATTTTTAATATTCTACCAGGACCTAATCTTCTTAATCCTGGTCCCTTAGTACTTAAATCTATAACTCTAGCACCTGCAACATTAACTATTTCTGCAACAATGTAATCACCATAATCAAAAAATTTACTTAAGTCTACTCCTCTTTCAATAAAATCAGAAGTAGCATCTTTCAAAGATAAACTAGCTTCAAATGGCCAGCCTATATCTAATCTCCATCCACCCATACCAACATTTACAACTTCACCTATTACAAGATCTCCTCTCTTAGGTAAATATGGTCCAGATAAAGGAACAATCTTAACTAATCTACCGCTAACATTTGTAATACCTAATTTAGTAGAAATTAACTTTTCTCCATCTCTAAAAACGTCATTTCCAGGAAGATAATCCATTCCTTCAGCTAATTCTTGCCCAGGAACCACAATTTCTTTGTCTTCAACCAATAATTTTCCCATTTTTACTTCGTCCTTATCACTCGTACATCAACAGTACCCTTAGCAATCCTATTTAAAGCTATCTCTAATTCTTCTTGAACTCCAGAAGGTATTTCAACTTCTAAAATTAAGCTTCCATCATTATCCCAATTCTCTTTTAAAATCTTCCCATATTGTTTAATAATAGAATGAACTTTTCCAGAATATTCAGGTGGAACTTTAACACTTACTTCTCTAACTTCTAACTTTATAGGTATTATATAATTAATAGCTCTAATTACTTCTTGCATTTGATGTTCAGCAGGTTTATCAGAATCTATTTTTACTTTAGCTTCTTCTAAACAAGCCTCAATTCTAGTTATTGGATGAGGGTTTCCAGTCTTTGGATCAATAGTATTTCTGTGAATTAAAGCAACAATTTGTTTTTTCTTATTTTCTAAATTATCTCTCATCATATCTGTAGTCATTGGAATTTGTGCTTCTCTAATTATCATTTCACAAACTTTAATTTGATCTTTAGTACCAAATAATTTTTCTAATTCATGTTCAGAAGCTCTTATTCCTTTTTTTGCATCATAAAAAACTTCATCTACAACTAAAACATCATTTAAAGAAATAGACTTTCCAGATCTAAATTGATGAGCTTTTTCTGCATCTACAAGAATCTCATAATTCTTGTTTCCTTTTTTTACATGAATTACTACAGATTTATCTAATTTAGCCATAAATATTAAATTTTCTTAGCAAGCTTTCTTAAATTTTCTCTATCAATTCTTTGGAATTTTTTATCTTCCACACTTATAAAAGCTCCATCTATTTTATCAGGATCAAAATCTTTTGCAAATACTTTCTTAAATGCAGAAAGTGCTAATTTCAAACCTTGTTCAATTGTAAGATCATCTTTGTATTCTTTTTCTAAAATTTCTTTTAATTGTGCTTCATTTTCTCCAACAGCTGTAGCTTTATATTGGTTGTAAATACCAGTTACATCTGTAAGATATAATTGTGGACCTAAAATATCTACACCAGCAAATAAAACACTAACACCAAATGGTCTTGCACCACCAAATTGAGTAAATGATTGTTTTAAATCTGCTACTTCTTTAACTAAAGTGATCATATCAATTGCAGTATCATAAGTAACTCTATGTTGTTGTGCCATTACTTGTGCTCTTTCAACTAGTACTCTTCCATCCATAATATAACCAGTAGCACTTGCACCTATGTGATCATCAACTTGGAAAATTTTTTCTACACTAGAAGCTATAACTAAAGGCTCAATAATTTTCTTATCTGATAATAACAAAACTCCATCCTTACAAACTACACCTAAAGAATTTGTACCTTGTCTAACAGCTTTTTTAGCATACTCTACTTGAAGTAATCTGCCGTCTGGACTAAACATAGTACTACTTCTATCATATCCCATCATTTGATGATTTAAAGTTTGTTGCATTTAATTCAAGCCTCCAAAAATAAACTTACTTCTAGCCTTATTTATCATACCTGATAAACCTAAACTCCTAATAACTACATCCCCCTTATTAATCTTTCTAAGAAAACAAAAACTTGCCTTCAACATATCTACACCTTTAGCACTAACTTTAACAATTCCTTTATTATTTTCATATTCTATAAAATCCAAACCAGCTTTTCCTAATCCTTCTAAACCAAAAAAATTCTTAAAATTATTAATAATTTCTAATTTAATATCACTATAACTAAATTTTTCATCTGAAATTACTTCATAAACTAAATATCTCTTTTTCTCTTTCAAACTTGGCATTAAAGTTTTAGGTTTTTTTCTTTGTGATTTGTTTGTCATTTCAAATTCCTTAGAGAATGTTTTCCTCTTAATATTTAAGAAAAGTTAAAAATTTATAAAGCTTTCTTTATCAATTTATTTAAAAAAATTGTAACTTAATTTAAACACAATTTAATTAAAAAAGAAAATTAATTCTTGCATTTACCTGCAGATCCTGCATTGTAAATAGATTGAATTTCACTTTGACTAAGAGCCCTGTTAAATATTTCTACTTCATCTAAAATACCATATAAATCTCTAGATCCATCCATAAACTTAGGAGAATGACCTAAATAAATATTAGTAGTATCATTTAAAATAATTAAACCACGATCAGCAGCATTAGTAATGGTTTTAGTAGCAACATTTTGTCCATTTAAATAAATTTTATTATTAGCACCATCAGTAGTAACAGCAACATGATACCAAGTATCCAAAAGTAAACTACTAGTACTATAAACAGCATTATTAGCATGATACTTTCCATCTGGACTTGTATCAAATCTTAAAGCACCATTATTATTAACTGTTAAAGCAAATGAACGCTCATTAATATTTTCATCCCATTTAGTGATAATTGAATAATAATCATTTGAACCAGGCAGCTTATCTAATTTAACCCATGTGTCTGCTGTAAATCCTAGAACATTTGATGTCCTACCAGCAGTATTAGGTAAAATTAATTGATTAGCAGGATTTACAGTAATAGATAAACGATTAGGACCACCAATAAATTTCAAGGCATTGCCAACAATACCAGCAACATAAGCATTAGGAGCACCTGGTGAATTAATAAAATAAGATGTTTCCAAAGCACTAACTTTACTAAAATAAACATTATCTCCAGTCCACCAGCCAATCATTCCACTAGGAGGACTTATACATGAAGGCATATTTACTACACCTGTATTAACTCCGACAACCTTGCCAGTAGAATTATCAGATTGACTAGTACAAGCAACTGCAAATATTGATAATAAAATTAAACTAAGAATAATTAAAAATTTTTTCATAATTAATATTTAGTTAAAATCAATTATATATACTTAAGTTAAAACTATAAAGTAGTAAAGTTTAAAGCATCTTTAGCTTCTTTTCCAGTCATACCTAAAATTCTTAATAAAGATAATATATCATTTGCACTTCTTAACTCAAATTGATTAGAAGCAAAACTAAAAAACAACATTTTAACTTTATATTTTCTACATAATTGAATATTTTGTCTGATTCTACCAATCATTAATGAATTATCTAAAGTACTTAAACTAAAACCAATTGCAACATTTTTCTCCTTACATAATCTAGTTAAAATATGATCTAAACCTCCAGCTCTAAAATGTAAAGAATCTTTATGAGTATTAACATGTGGATTAACTAAAATTTTAATTTTACCAGACTCAACTAATTTTCTATTTTCGCTGTAATCACTAGAAGCAAAAACAATTCCTAATTTACTAAATTCATTTTGATAATATATATTAGAAAAACCTAACTTTTTAGCAAACTCTTTTAGTTCATTGCTTCTCTCAGCCAAAACAATATCATAAAACATAAATAAATCTTATTAAACAAAATTTAAAAAGGTTTACAAATTGAAATATATCATGAAAGTTCCAAAACATTTAGGTGTAATCATAGATGGTAATAGAAGATTTGCCAAAAGACTGATGAAAAACCCTGAAAAAGGCCATGAATGGGGATATAAAAAAGTAAAAGATCTAATAGATTGGTGTAAGGAATTTAAAATTTATGAAACAACAATTTATGCTTTCTCATTAGAAAATTTTGACAGACCAAAATTAGAATTTGATTACATAATGAAACTTTTTGAAAAAGCATTTAATGATTTAGAAGAAGATAAAGAAAAAATTAAAGATATGCAAGTAAGATTTGTTGGTAAAATAGAAAAATTCCCAGAGAAATTACAAAAATCAATGCATTCATTAATGGAGAAAACAGAAAATAATAAGCCATTTAAATTAAATTTTGCAATGGCCTATTCTGGAAGAACTGAAATTATTGATGCCACAAAAAAAATAGCAGAAGCAGTAAAAAATAATTCTTTAAAAATAGAAGAAATAAATGAAGAAAAATTACAGGAAAATCTTTATTTAACTTCTAATGCAGATTTAATAATAAGAACATCCGAATCTAGATTAAGTGCATTTTTAACTTGGCAGTCTACTTATTCTGAATTAATATTTCTCCCAGATGTTTTATGGCCTGAATTTGCAAAAGAAAATTTTGTTTCATGCTTAGAACAGTTCTCAAATAAAGATAGAAGATTTGGAAAATAAATTAATCACTTAAACTTCTATAAGGATTAGGCCTTTTTGGAGGAGGTTGCCTTGGATTACAGCACCTTATTGAATCATATCCTCTAACATTATTTGGTTGTAAAACCCAACAATATGGAATAGAAGTTCCAGAATTACACGTAATACTACTTGAACAAGCAGCAACATTTCCATTTTGTAATCTTATATTATCACAATTATTATAACCAACTTGATTACAATATTGATTTCCATTCAAAGTAGTAGATCTTATAGTACTATTAGATAAATCAAAATCTCTACATGGATTAGTATTGACTATGTCTACAGGTATTGAAGTAGTTCCTCTTGTAGGTCTTATTCTAAAAGAACCAATTAAATTTCTAAATGTTGGAACAAAATTTCCCAAAGTTGTTAATGGGGGAGGATCATCTCTAACACAAATTTCAATAACAAAATAACGATCATGAGAACCAGGCCTATTTGGGTTTGGTAAAGTATAGAATCCTAAATAAGTGACTCTAACATTTCCAATAAAAATCTGATTACTACCACTAATATTTCTCCACCTGTCTGGACCAACAGTAGTATAATCTCCGGAATTACTAAAAAAAGTTCCAGGAGGATGAAAAATAGTGTAATTTACAGAAATAGTGTAATCTACTCCATTTATATTAAGAATAAAATTATCTAAAGCCTCAAATCTATTCGGGTATGATCCAGAACCTAAATGATTATATCCAAAATTTATTGTTCCAATTTCTGTTCTTATAGAATTTGTAGACTGAGAAAAAGTATAATTATCACACAAATAGTCTCCAATTCTAACAGAACTTCCAGTCACATTTTGCACAGAACAAGAAATAATAAAAATAGACAACAAGATTAAAAAAATAATAATTAAAAATTTACTTTTCATTTTATTCAAATTTCACATTTACCAGAATAACCTATATTTTGAATAGATTTTATTTCATTAGCAGATAAAACTCTATTGTAAATAGAAATTTCATCTAAAGTTCCCCAGAAGTATTTAGGTGATCCACCCCATTCTGGACTATAACCAAGATATGTAGGAGTATTTTGATTTACAAATAATCCTGGATGACCTAATTCTTTAGAATCAACTTCTTCACCATTAACATATAAGGTACTAACTGCAACATTTTTAGCTGCATTATAAGAATAAGTTACAGCTACATGATTCCATTCTTTTACTTTAACAGCTCCACCTTCTACACTATTATCGGAATAGAAGCTACCATCTGGAGAAGTATCAAATCTAATAGTAGAATATCCATCAAAATTTCCATCATTAGGATCATAATTAACTATTAATGATAAGACTCTAGAAGCATCTTGTCTTTTATTTTTAGAATTATCATCCCATGCTGCAATAATTGGCATATAACCATCTAAAACTTCAGGCTTTACCCAAGCTTCAATTGTAAAAGATTTAGGATAAGTTTTAGCAAAATTCAAATTATTAATAAGACCATAAACACGTTTACCATCATAACCAAATCCTCTTCCAGTAATACCTGGAACATATTTAACATCATTATCTAATTTTATAGAATAATAAGGGTTTATTTTATCTTTGCCCTTATCTTCAGCAGCCCACCAATGTACTATTCCTTCAGGTACAACAGCGCAAGGATTAGAAGCTCCTGTATAACTCTTAAGCAATGTAGCATATCCTGTAATTCTCGATTCAGAATCTAAATTCAAACTAAAATATAATCCAATTGCAGCAAAAACAACAACAATAGAAAATAAAACTCCTGCAACAACTCTCTTTTTCACCATTATAATATTTATAACGCAGACCATATATAAAGATTTCGTAAACTCAAAGAACTAACTTAATAATTTTTTTAACACATTTATTAACATTATCCCTAGTAGTATCTATAACAATTAAATTATGTCCTTCTTCAATAGCTTCAATTTTACAAACATCAAATATTTGAGAATCTAAATTCTCTTTTATTTTAACATCTGAATAACTACGTTCTTTCAACCTTTTTTTTAATACTTTAAGATCACATTCACAAACAACGCAGTAATCAACATAAATTTTAGGAATATAATGGCTTAAATGAGAATCAATAACTAAACTATTTTTAGAATTTTTAATAACTTTAATTAATAATTTAACTAATTTTTTAACATCAACTTCATAAGTGTCTAATTTCTTAATGTATTTACCTCTTAATTTGTTATCTTTAATAAAATTATTAACATCTAAGTATTTAGCTTTTAGTTTTCCAGCTAATTCTTTGCTTATTGTAGTTTTGCCGCTTCCAACACTGCCAGTAACAATAATTATCATAAAAATATTAGTTTAAAAGAATTTATAAAGATATCAAAAACTTTTATATAGAAAGCAAATAACAAAATTGTATGTTATATCAGCCGTCAAGTTTAAGTTCTTTAATAGAAAGTATTAATTCACCAGAATTAAGATTAGTAAGATTAAAACAAGCAGAAGAAATATCAAAAAATATAAATGAAGAAATAGATTTATTAGTAGAAAAAATAAAAACAAATTCATTTGATTCAGCATATGAGCAATTATTAGTAATTGAAAATCTAAGATCAATATTAACACCAATAATAAATGATATAAGAAATTATGTACAGGAAATTATTGACGCTACAAAAATACTTTTAGAATATTTTACAAATATAAAAAATTTAGATTATGTAGCTAAGATAATAGAAATACAAACAAGATTAATGGAAATAATAGAAAGTCTGGTATCATGTTCAAAAATTCTAGAAAATATAACTAGATATTACAAATTAACAAATGAAGACAATTTAGATAGAGAAAAAAACATGAAAAAAATTAATAATCCAACAATAAGTAATATATTATTAATAATAAAGCAAAGCTTAGAAAACACATTTAAAGATCAGAAAATAAAAAAAGAAGTTGAATCTATATGGAAAGAACTAAATGAAATAAAGCAGATATTAGCTTATTAAAGTGCCTCTAAAAGTCTTATCTTCTAAATATTTCTTAACATTGTCTAGTTTTTCGCCATTTATTATTAAAGTTTTAATTTTAGCTCTACAAATTATCTTAGCAGCTGCTTGATCTAATATAAAGTGTTGTCCTGCTTCATATTTTATTTTATTAACAATTTCCAAGAAATCATAATAATTAATATTTTTAATTAAAATAGCATTCTTGTACTTCAATGGATTTTTATCATATAAACCATCTACATTTGTTAAATTTACAAAAATTTTAGCACCTAAATGTTCTGCAATTTGTGCAGCATCTCCATCACTAGTCATATTTGGTTGAAAACCTAATGCACCGCAAATAACTAAGCTAGATTTTTTAAGTTTATTATCAACATCTTTAAGCTCTTCAGGAATTTCTCCTTTTATATTAAAAAAACCAGAAACTAATTTTGCATTTAATTTAGTAGCTGTAATTCCAATTAAACTATAAAACATTTCATCTTTTGTTTCATGTTTTAAAGCAGAAATATAATCTCTAGCAGTTTTTCCGCCGCCAGTAACTATAACAATTTTATAATTTTTAATTAAAGATTTAATAAATAACTTAAAATTATGTAAATAATTATAATTAACAGTATTAGGAACTATTAAACTGCCGCCTAAAGAAAACACAATCACCTGCTTTTTCATATAGAAAATAAGATTATTTAGTAAATAAAGATTTCTATATAGGAAAAATTTATAAATAAATTACGAAGAAAAAATGTATGAGAATACCCATACTTTACCAATTAGAAGATTGCCCATATTGTAAGCTAGTAAAAGAAAAATTAGAAGAAAAAAATATTGAATATCAAAATGTAAATGTTATTAGAAGTAGAGAAGATAAATTAAGAAAGGAATTATTTGAAAAAAGTGGAGTTCCTACAGTTCCAGTTTTACAAATAGGAAATAAGTATATTGGTGAGTCTAAAGACATAATTAAATATTTAGAAAAAATCCCTTAACCTTTTGTTCTAGAAGTTATAAGTTTCTAATCAACAACAAATAGTTCATTATCATGGTCTACGTCAAAAATTCCAATTCTAGCTCCTGCATCCAACCAAGCATGAGCATAACTTAATGCAGCTAAAGCATTTACATAATCTTTCTTATCCCTAAAATATTTAGCATCAGAAACATATCTTTTAGCCATATCTACAAAATCGTCAGCAATTTTCTTAGAATCAAATTTAACATTAGGATTAAACTTTACCTTTTTTAAAGCCCTGTTCGTAAGGTCAAAATACCTGTCTAATTTCTTATCTGTAACTTGTTTCATAATGCTAATTATTAAAAGATAAACTTATAAGTTTTATTAAGAAACCAATAAATATGGCAAACAATAGAGAAAGGAGAAATTTTGTAAATCTTGTTACACAAAAGGTTCTACCATTTTACGCAGGTATACAAGGTTTCATAGTAGGCTCAGCAGATCACAATACTGAAAGATTATGCGAAATAGTAGAAACTTTAGACCCTTCAAGAAATCTAGCATACCCAAACAATTCAATCCCACTAATTTTAGGAATAGGCACACTTTCCGTTATGGCAAGTGGTATAAATTATGCTTTTAATAACGATCCAGAAAGAGCAACTAAAATAGGTTTAAGTACCTTGGGATTAGGAGCATTAACTTATGCAGCAACATATAGTGGGTTATTAAGTGCAATTCTAGAAAAATTCTAGCCAAACATATTCATTAAACCAGGTTTAACTTTATCAGAAGATTTATTTTCAGCTTTTCTTTCAGAATTACCAAATCTATCTTGATTTATACTATCTTTTTGTCTTGCAACAAAAGTATCATTAGTCTTTTTTTGTTCTTGTTCTTTAAATGAATCTTGTACTTTTTTCTTCCAATAATCAATGTCTTCTTGTGTAGCTTTACCAAATTCAGGTTTTTTTGGTGTAGTAATTTCTTCTTTCATTAATTTAGTTTGTAATCTTCTTTTATTTTTTAAATAATTTCCACCAATTGGGTCTTGACTTGCTTTTTTTCTTCTCTTATTCAAGATTAAGAAACTAAATCCGCCAAGTAAGACGATCATAAAAACAAATAATAAAGCTTTTTTACCCATGCTAAAACTAGTTCCATCTGTAGAATCAGAAATAGTTCTACCTGTCAAAGAAGAAAATAAAGAAGGAATTTTAGTTATTTTAACAGCATCAAATACTTTATCTAAAGTTGGTAACTTAATATTATAATCTCCAGGTTCAAATAATTTTCCTAATTTAATTTCAGTTGTATCTCCAACACCTAATTTTAATTTAGCATTTTTCTTATTATCATTTCCAATTATGTCAAGTAATCCTTCATAAGGAACATTCCCAGTATTTTCAACTACTAAATTTTCTCCAACAATTTTAGCATCCAATTTATTATATTCATTAATTCTAAAATTACTTTCACTTTCTAAACCTAAACCAGAAGCTTTTATTTTCCAATCTCCAGGTAAAGCATCTTTTGGAATAATTACTTCTGAATCAACACCTGTAGTAACAACTTTAGAAATTTTAACTTTGTTTTTCGTATCAACAATATTCACACTAATACTTTCTCTTATCAAATCTCCAGCTTGATCAAAAACATTTGCTTTTAATATTAAAGAAGCACCAGGATTAAGATTACTAGGTGAAGTTTGAACATTTAAAGAAGTAGGAATAGCTTTAACACTATATTGAACATCTTCACGAATGTAATTGCCTTCTTTATCACTAGCAATAATTTTAATATTATGATTTCCGCTTTTAGCTTTGCCATCAATGACATTAGTAACAGTAAATGAATCTAGATTATTAGATAATTCTTTACTAACAACTTGATTTTCAAAATAGAAATCAACTAAAAGATTAGCAAGTTGTTTATTTTTTTCACTAGCAATATAACCTTTCAAACTTAAAGTTTCACCAGGATTATATAAAGGCTTATTAAGATTAGCAACAATATCTAAATTACCTGTAAGTTGTAGTTTCAATGAACCAGTAAAATCTTTAGTATTTCCAAAATTATCTTTTGCAACAATATTTAAATCATAATTGCCAGGTGGAAAATTATTTAATGTTTTTTTAAAATCGAAAAATCCTTCATCAATTTTAGCTGTATCTAAAAATAAAACTTTTCCATTTTTAATAAAACTAAGAATAGCTACACCATCAACTGCTTGTCCATTTTGTTTTGAAACAGTTCCTTTAATTATTAATTCTTCTCCTAATTGAAAAGAATTAGAATTTGATTCAAAATTTCCGTTTAATTGGTCACTTACTTCAAATGCATTAAATTCTTGTTTTTCTAAAGCAGCACTTGAGTTGCTTTCACTTAATTCTGAAAGTTCTCCTATAATTTTACAGCTTCCTTTCAAATCCATAGGTAAAGTAACATATCTAGAAAAGTCACTTGCTTTGTTAGCTTTTAAATTTAAAACAAAAGCACCTAATTGAGAATTGCTGCCACCGCAGCTTAAAATTAAATCTAAATTAACTCTTAAATCTGTAGATTGAACAACACTTCCAGTAATTAAAACTCCATCTCCAAGATTATACTTTGTAGTTGAAAAACTATTTATTGTAATTGCTGCATTTACAAATGGGATAAAAAGCATTATTACTAGAATTAAAGCTAAATATTTCACCACTTTCATAATAGTACATTAAGTCCTAGTTCCTTTATAAAGTTTGTGGGAAAGAAAGATGAAATTCGAAAACTATATATACAATTTCAATTATAAAAATAAACATGGTAGCAAATAATAATTTAAATAAAATTAAACAAATAGTTACCACTACGTACTAATTTTCTGCATAGTTTCAATATTAAAAAGTTTAGGAGGTTAAGTTTTATATACTAAAAACATACACAAAAAACAATGGACAAAAATCAAAAAGAATACTTAGATAATCTAAGGCATACTTGTGCACATTTACTAGCTAAAGCTGTAAAAGATTTATGGCCTGGAACTCATAATGCTATTGGACCATCTATTGAAGATGGATTTTATCAAGACTTTGATTTTGGTACAGCAAAAATTTCAGAGGAAGATTTTCCTAAAATTGAAAAAAGAATGAGGCAGATTGTTCAAAATTGGAAAGACTTTAAATTTGGTGAAGTTACAATTGCTGAAGCAAAAAAACTCTTTAAAGATAATCCTTACAAACTGGAATTAATTGAAGAATTTGCTAAAGATGGGAAAAAATTATCAACAAATAATCCAGGAGACTTTTTAGATCTATGTAAGATGGGACATATAGAAAATCCTTCTAAAGAATTACAGCATTTCAAATTATTAAAAGTTGCAGGAGCATATTGGAGAGGAAATGAAAAAAATAAAATGCTTACAAGAATTTATGGTACAGCATTTGCAAGAAAAGAAGAACTAGAACAGCATCTAAAAATGCTAGAAGAAGCTAAGAAAAGAGATCATAAGATTTTAGGAGAACAATTAGACTTATTTATGATAAGTGATAAAATTGGAAAAGGTCTTCCTCTTTGGCTGCCAAAAGGAGAAATAATAAAAAAAGAAATTGAAAATTTCGCAATTGAAACTGAAAAAAAATATGGATATATAAGAGTTTCAACACCACACATTGCAAAAGAAGAATTGTTCATTACATCTGGACATTTACCGCATTATAAAGAAAGCATGTATCCACCAATGAAAATGGATGATGGAACTTATTATTTAAAAGCAATGAATTGTCCACTGCATCATATTATTTACAAGAGAGGAATGAGAAGTTATAGAGAATTACCATTAAGAATTGCTGAGTATGGAACAGTTTATAGAAATGAATTATCTGGAACACTAGCTGGATTGTTAAGAGTAAGAATGTTAACAATGAATGATGCTCATATTTATTGTACAAAAGAACAAATTGGTGAAGAGATTGAATCAGTAATTAAAATGATTAAAGAATACTACAAAGTATTTGGGTTCGAGAATTATTATATGAGACTTTCTTTATGGGATTCTACAAATAAAGAAAAATATATTGATGAACCAAAGAATTGGGAATATGCAGAAGGAGAATTAAGAAAGATTTTGAAAAAGTTAAAAGTTGAATTTGTTGAAGCAAAAAACGAAGCTGCATTTTACGGTCCAAAAATTGACATTCAATTTAAAACAGTAACTGGAAGAGAAGAAACTATGTCTACAGTTCAACTGGATTTTGCTGCAAAAAAGAGATTCGAATTAGAATACAGCGATAAAGAAGGGAAACAAAACAACGAAGTCTTTGTAATTCATAGAGCGCCGTTATCAACTCATGAAAGATTTGTAGCATTTTTAATAGAACATCATGCAGGAAAATTCCCAGTTTGGTTAGCTCCAACTCAAGTATCAATTATTACAGTAGCAGATAGACATATTGATTATGCAAAAAAACTAAAACAAAGTTTAGAAGAAAATAATGTTAGAACTGAATTAGATGATAGAGCTGAAAGTATAGGTAAAAAAGTAAGAGATCATCAACAAATGAAAGTTCCCTATATAATAACAATTGGAGATAAAGAAATAGAATCTAATATTTTAGCAATAAGAACAAGAGATAATAAAGTTCAAAATTTAAAAAAAGAAGAATTCATTAAACAAATATCAAAAGAAATAAAGGAAAAGTTATGAATATCTCAGAAAAAATAAAGAGTTTAGATAAAAAAGTAGTTTTAATTTTTCTAGCAGTTTTTCTATTTCATTTAATATTTCAAACAGTTTTTTTCCAAACACTAACAGAATATGATCACGATAGAGACTTAATTATAGGAAAAGAAATTTATGAAAGAGGAACAATTTCTTATTTTGGATCAGCATATATAATTAATCCGCCATTAAATTATCTAATGCATGCCAGTTTAAATTTTCTCTCAGGTGAATTTATTTATTTACATCATCAAATTTTTGAAATAGTTATGTTCTTTCTAGCACTAGTTTTAATATATTTTATAATGTTAGAATTAACAGCAAATAAAAAAGTAGCACTTTATACATTTTTAATATCAAGTTTAGCTTGGTCATTTACTTTTGCAACAGCAATAAGATCTTACTCATTAACACTATTATTTGGAAATCTAATTATATTTGCTTATATAAAATATTTAAAAAAACCAGATTGGAAATGGGCAGTAATAACAGGAATTGTTCTAGGTCTTGGAATGCTTGCAAAAACAAGTTTAGCATGGTTAGCAATGATAATAACATTGCATTTTATATTAAATTATTTTTTAGTTGAAAACAATCTTTCAATATATCATTTTATTGCAATTGGTTTAATAGCTTGGTTAGTATATTCTCCATGGTTAATCTATTTATTTGTAAATGAATTAGCTATGCCTTGGAAATCTATAGATTTTGCTTATTCAGCTCAAGCTTCATGGTTGCAAAACTTTACACCGCCGCCATATTGGCAGATTCATTTAGTTCAGTTCAAATATTGGCCTTATTTATTTATTCCAGCTTTAGTATTTGCAGTTTACAAATTAAAAGAAATAATAAAAAGTAAAGATTATAACAATCCTTATGTTTTTGTTTTAGGATTATTTTTCATTTTACCATTGATAATAAGATTAATACAAAAATTATTACCAATGAATGATGTTAATATGCATCAGTTCTTTTATATTTTTACAGCAATACCATTACTAGCATTATCATATGAAAGTCTTGAAAAAATAAATTGGGAAAAATATTCAAAATATTTAGTTGCTGTATTAATAATATTAAGTATAATTTGGCTGCCAATCCAATTAAAAGATAGAGGAACTTCTAGAGAAGAATATTATAATGCAAATTTCTTTGAATTTGCAGATAAACTAACAAAAGATGATGTAGTTCTATCTCAAAAATACACTTTTTTTAGAGTATTCAGCGATGCATCATCAGAATATACACCAGAATTTAATCCGCAGCAGGCATTAATTTATTCTGCAGATTATTATATAGGTGAAGCAAAAATAGAAAATAGTGCTTTAACATTTATTCAAGAAGTAAATTTACCAAATAATCAAATATTATATGCATATAAAATAGATGCAAAAAAGATATTGCCGGAAAATATCATATTAGGTAAAATGAAAATAGTAGATGAAAAAGAAAACCCAGTAACATTAGCTAAATGTGGCTTTAAATCAACTAATTTAGAATTTATGGGTGTCTCAAATAATAATGGAGAGATAAATACTCCGTTTGCCCAAATAGAGGAAAATTTAATAATAAACTGTGAATCAATAGGTTATGAAAATTTTGCTGCACAAACAGATATTAAAAGCCTGGCAAATTTAAATATAGTAATGAAATCAAAATCTAAATTCAAACACGAAAATAAAAATACAAGGTACTAAAATGTTAGAAAAAATAAAAGAAAATTACGAAAAAATAAAAGAATCTAAGAAGTTTGATAGTGAGGAATTTCTATGTGGTGTATTTGCAATGTCTGAAGTAGCAAAAATAGAAAATGCAGAAATAACATTAGATTTCTACAATTTTAAAACAAAAACAATAACATCTTATAAAATAAATCAAGATGTAGTTTCAGAAGAAAAAAATCAAGATGTATTCAAAAAAGAAGATGCAGAAATAGAAGAATTAAAATTAGAAGAAATTAAAGTAGAATTCTCCAAAGTAAAAGATATAACAGAAGATATTTTATTAAAAAGAAAAGAAATACCTGTAAAAGTAACTTTAATACTGCAAAAAGTAAAAGTTCCAATATGGAATTTAATTTATATAACAAGAAATTTTAATTTAATAAACGTAAAAATTAATGCAATAGATGGAGAAGTAATAGAAGAAAAAACAATTTCTTTATTAAGTTTTGAAAAATCTTAAGGCTTTTTTGCTACAACTAAAATCCTAGGAAACGCAATTTGAGATATAACTGGTAAATGTCCAAGCAGTCTATTTGGTAAAGCTAATTTTGAATTCTTTCTAGGATATTTAAAAACAGGATTGCTAAGATTAGGATCATAATCAGTAATAAGTTCTAACCTAACTATTTTAAGTTTAAAAGAACTCATCCAATTTTCTATATGTTTTGTAGTGAATAATATATAATGTTTATCTTCCATTCCATGTTCTTTATAATTATTATAATGAGCAGAATAAGCTTTTAAAAAGTTAAATAAATAATAGCTGGAATTGTCTGTAACTAAAATTAATTCTCCGCCCTTTTTTAAAACTCTAACCATTTCTCCTAAAACAAATCCAGGATTTCTTAAATGTTCAAATAAGTTTTTAGAGTAAACAATATCAAAAAAATTATTTTTAAAAGGTAATTTTTCTTCATCAACATTGCATTTAACAACATCTTTTCTAGAAGGATAAAGATCTACTAAATGTGTTCCATAAGTTTCATTCCAGCAGCCGATATTAAGAATTTTATTATTCATGAAACCTTTCCACCGCCTTTCTTAAATGGTGATTCAATCATACCAACTAGTTGTCCAGTTCCTCTAACAAAAGCAATAGGAATCATTGCAAATGCATAAGGACTTCCAGTAATAAATAATCCTCTTAAAGTATAATACAAAATTAAAGCAAATGGAACTGCAAATAAAATTAAAATTGGCCTATAAATTATTCCTAAAATTAACAACGGAAGTAAAGAAGCGTAAGTTAAAACAGCTCCTAAAGTTGCATAATCTCTGCTATTTTTAAAATATCTTAAAATATTTCTTCCATACCATCTTCCTTGTTTATACAACTTTTCTAAATTATCAACAGGTTTAACCCATAGTTTTGCATTCTCTAAATATTTAGAAACATAACCAGCTTTCTTAACTCTTTTAGGTAATTCTCTATCTTCTGCAAAATCTAAATTCTCATCATAACCGCCAACTTGCTCTAAAACTTTCTTTCTATAAATTATTGGAAAAGTTTCTACTTGTTGTCTTCTGCTGGCTAATTGTATTTGTACATACAAGCCTTTCTGTAACCAGTTTTTTGTAATAGGAATTACATTTGCTCTTGCACACATTACTTTCTTATCTTGAAATGCTTTATCAATTTCTTTCAAACAATCTTTATCTAATATTTGATCTGCTTCTATAAAAAAAACAAGATTACCTTTAGCATTTTTCCAGCCAACATTTCTTGCATTAGAAACTCCTAATTTTTCTTGAACTACAACATTAAAACCAGCTTCTTTAGCTAATTCTCTTGTTCTGTCTTTAGATTTTCCATCACTTAATAAAACTTCAAATTTTTTCTTAAAAGTTTGTGCTTTAATAGATTTAATTGTATCAGGTAAATTCTTTTCTTCATTTTTAGCAATTATAACAACAGTTAACATTTTTTATAAACCTCTAAAGTTTTCCTTGCATGTTCCTGCCAAGTAAATTTATTCTTAATTAACCACTTTCTTGAGTCTTTTAAAGGTTTTGTCTTTCTATTTTTTATATTCTTTAATGAATTAATTAAATCTTCATAACTATTTATTTTTATTATTGGTAAAGACTTAGCAATTGCAGTATTACCTCCAATGATGTAAGGAACTTCACAAGCCATTGCTTCAATCCACGGCATTCCAAATCCTTCAAATAAAGAAGGAAAAACAAAAATATCTAATGAACTATAAAATTTAGGAATTTCTTTTTCAGGAATAAAACCAACTAAATTAACATTATTAACTTTTAATTCTTTTTTTAATTCAATTAAATTTTCTAATTCTGGTCCTTTACCACCAATTATAAACTCAAAATCTTGAAATTCTTTAGCAGCTTTAATTAACCAATCAGCATTTTTTCTAGAACCTAAACCGCCTAAAAATCCAACAGTTGTTTTCTTGCTTTTTGTAACTTTAACTTTTTTCATAAAATCTAAATCTACACACCAAGGAATAAAAGAAATTTTTCTTTTATCAACATTAAAATAGTTAATAACATCTTCTTTAGCTTCTTCAGAAGGAACAATAATTAATTTAGCTTTTCTAGCAATTCTAGCCATTTTATTCATATACCAAACATAAGAATTTTTTCTATCATTTGCTTTCATAGGAACAGCATCATGTAATGTTACAACTGATTTATTTCTTAATTTCTTAGAAAATAATAAAGGTAAACAAACATCTGGCATTAAAAAATGATAAACATCAGCTTTAGAAAATAAAACTTTTATTGGACAAGAAACTAAATCAAAAAATAATCTTTTAATTAAACTATGAGAACAAACATTTCCATCAATTTTAACAATTTCTAAATTAGTATATTGTTTTAAAGCATCATAAAGTTGTCCTGAAGCCTTATACACACCTTGACCAGAATTAGTATTTATACATCTTCCAACTAAAGCTACTTTCATAAAAAAATCTACTTGTGTTTATTTATAAAAGTTATTAAAGAAGTTTCATTTAGTTCTTCTCCCTAAATGTTTTTTGCTGAAATAATTTTGAGCAAGTTTTGGATTATAGATCCAACCTACTTTTCCTCCTGAATCTATGGAAATCTTACTTGAATAAAGTAAATAATCAATAATCACACAAAACGTTTGATACATCATTCCCTTTGGAAGAGATTCCCAAAGTCTTCTTTTCTTGAACTCACCATCGTGGCCTCTAATAAATTCTTCAACCATAAGTACGGTATCTAAACGAGGAAATCTTAAAATATTTTCAATATCCAAAGGTTTAGCTTCTGTTGTCATGTTATATCAAATGATATAATAAGATATATAAACTTTCCTAAAAAGCCCTTTATAAGATTTATTAAAAGAAGTTCTATATTAAAGTATAATTAAGTTTAAAAAGCAAATAATTTTACCGAATTTATGATAACTACAGCAGTTCTAATTGCAGGTGGAGAAGGTACTAGATTAAGGCCTTTAACAGATGATAGACCTAAACCTCTTGTAGAAATTGCTGGAAAACCAATTCTTCAATGGATAATTGAATGGCTTAAATCTTATGGTATTAAAAAACTAGTAATTGGTGTATCTTACAAAAAAGAAAAAATCTATGAATTCATGGAAAAAAATAATAATTTTGGTTTAGAAGTTTGCTTTAGTGAACACAGTCTAGATGGTGGAACAGCTCAAGGTTTTGGATTAGCAATTCAAAGACACATTAAAGGTGAAGAAAATTTTATTGCTATGAATGGAGATGAATTAACTAATCTAGATTTAGGTGAAATGATGAGAACACATAGAGAAAAATTACCTCATGTTACAATGGCTTTAGCTCCTTTTTCATGTCCTTTTAGTGTTGTTGAAACAGATCCAAAAGAAGGAACAATTGTAGGTTTCAAATATGGAAAAACATTAAGACAAGTTCCTATTAGTATTGGAATTTATATATTTAATAAAGGAATATTATCATTAATACCTGAAAGAGGTTCTATAGAAAATGAAGTGTTTAGAACTTTAGCTCAAGAAAAGAAAATGGTACCATATCATCTAATGTCTGGTGAAGAATGGGTTAGTGTTAATGCGCTAAAAGATATTGAAGAAGCTGAAAAGAAATTAGATGAGTGGGGAAGACTTTAGATTCATAGAAAGCTGTCGATAGCTTTAAATGTTTTTCTTTAAGAAATATTTATTAAGTAAAAATGGAAGCAAAAACAAAATTAAGATTAGGGTATTATAGTCTATTAGATCGTATCTCAAAAAATGATGGATGGTATGTTCTGAAAGATAGTCGTTGTGTAGTTCAAATGTATGCTAGAACTATTGAAGAAATATTCGGAGCTATAAAAGGAGTAAGAGAAAGCGATTCTGAATTTAGTAGAAAAATTTATGGAAATAAAGGACCTGTTTTACCAGATGTTGAAAAATATATCAATCGTGTTGAAAGAGCAGGATTTGTAGCTGTAGATGCTTTATCGGGAAGAGATTTTGTTAACATGGAAGTTGCACCTAATTTCGATTTGGTAGTTTCTCCAACATTATTTTATCCCACAAGAAGAGAAATAGAAAAATTAAATGTAAAAGATCTAGAAAAAGTTGGAGAATTGTATGGTCCTATAAACTTTAGTACAATGTACCAACCATTTGCTTATTTACCAAGAGAAGTAATTATAGGAATGAAATCACATGATTGGGAAAAACATGAAGGTGAAGTTCAAAAACTAATGGGGGGAAGAGAAAAAGCAATAGGTAGATTAGTCAAAGAAGGTGTAGTAGACCCATTTGGA
>Ga0209542_10000831_pt1 | contig 73425 bp, 70 predicted proteins | sample RifCSPhighO2_01_FD_184028 | JGI IMG/M metagenome (GOLD analysis project Ga0209542, IMG submission 184028) | Soil microbial communities from Rifle, Colorado - Rifle CSP2_plank highO2_0.1 (SPAdes) (version 2) | ecosystem: Environmental > Terrestrial > Deep subsurface > Rock core/Sediment ...
CGGACCCCATTTCTACGGAAAGCAGCAATCAGGAATAGTCGGCAATGGGCGAAAGCCTGACCGCGCAACGCCGCGTGCGGGAAGAAGCTCTTAGGAGTGTAAACCGCTGTCGTAGGGGAAGAAGACTTCCGATTCGGAGGTTTGACTGTACCCTACAAGAAAGGGGCCGCTAACTGCGTGCCAGAAGCGTCGGTAATACGTGGGCCCCGAACGTTATCCGGTTTTATTGGGCGTAAAGGGTCGTGTAGGCTTCCCGAAAAGTTTTCGTTTAAATACTAAGGCTTAACCTTAGGAAAGGCGAGAAAACTATCGGGATTGAGTTTTCTTTAGGGAGACTGGAACTTAGGGAGGAGTAGTGAAATGCGTTGATACCCTAGGGAACACCGGTGGCGAAGGCGAGTCTCTAAAAGATAACTAACGCTGAGACACGAAAGCTAGGGTAGCGAAGCAGATTAGAGACCTGCGTAGTCCTAGCCCTAAACGAATGCCTGCTAGCTGCATCCCCCGCCTTTGGCGGGGAGTGTGGCGAAGGTAACCCGTTAAGCAGGCCGCCTGGGGAGTACGGCCGCAAGGTTGAAACTCAAAGGAATTGGCGGGGAGGCACACAACCAGTGGAACATGTGGTTCAATTCGAAACGAAACGAAGAACCTCACCAAGGTTTGACATGCTACCGTTTATCTTGCAAGAAACTGTAAGAGATCCGTAAGGATGGTAGCACAGGTACTGCATGGCTGTCGAAAGCTCGTTCCGTGAGGAGTACCCTTAAGTGGGACAACGAGCGCAACCCCTATTCGCTGTTATATTTGTCAGCGGAGACTGCTTCGGCATTAAGTCGGAGAGGAAGGAGGGGCAGACGTCAAGTCAGCATGGTCCTTATACCTTGGGCTACACACATGTTACAATGGGTAGTAACAACGGGTATTGCCAGACCGTAAGGTCGAGCTAATCCCTAAAATCTACCCTCAGTGGGGATTGAGGTCTGCAACCCGACCTCATGAACACGGAATTGGTAGTAATCGCGGATCAGCTATGCCGCGGTGAATACGTTCTTGCCTCTTGCACACACCGCCCGTCAAGCCAACAAAGTCGTGGAAATTTGAATCGCCCATTGGGCGAGAGGATTTCCCTGGCGATGGGGGTTAAGTCGTAACAAGGTATCCGTTCTGGAAGGAGCGGATGGATCACCTCCTTTCTATTTTTCTTTTTAAAAGAAAAATAGTCCCTCCGAAGCTCGATTAGAGCGTAGGGGAGACTTTAAACCAATTTTTCCTAACCCGTTTAGTAGACTAAATTATTTTGCAGAAATTTCAACCTTCATCCCCGGTTTGGGATGATCAAAAGCGTGTAATCCCGTAGCAGGATTTTTTTCCGTAAAATGTCTCCAAATTGTAATTTCCAAATACCTGTCAGCTTTCTTACCGGAAGAACCCGGGTAAATCACCAATTCTCCCGGTTCTCCGCCAAATAAATTCGTAACATATTTTGCTTTTTTTGTGATTTCATTGATTTTTACGGTTACAAATTCCCCGTATTCAAATTTCCCTTTTAAATAGGAATGCGGAACTAATGTTTTTATATTGCCGAAATTATCTATGTGTGCCACATAAAATCCTTCAAGTCTGGGAATGATATTTGTTGAAATTTCTTCGAATTCCATTTCATCCTCCAGTTCATCCATCAGATGAGCGGCAATTCTTGGATAAAGATCTCTCGAGTGAAACTGACCTTCTGTATTCAATCCTTTATATTCATAAACTTCTTCGATTTTATCTTTGATTAAAGAAAAATTATAGCCGGCATCAGGCCCTGTCAAATATATTCCTGATTTCAACCGGATTATCAAAGGTTTTGCACCATCAGCATTTTTCAAAGCATGATCTGAGTGCAGCCGAGGATCAGTATTCTGTAAGAATACGGTTTCCAGCGGCTTACCGAATCTTTCTTCGATCTCCACTATCTGAGATATCAAAAAGGCAGTATGAATAGTTGAAGGTGTTGAAGGCATAAAAGTTATTACTCCGCCATTGTGATCTTTTAAATACCCTTCTGTAGACGATCTTATTTCTTGACAGGAAAGCGGATCCGAAGCAACATCAGCAACAACAATTAATTTCTTCATTTCATTTCTTTCAAGAAACTTATTAATATAATTATGTACAAAGGAATCATTATATCAAATAATAATACGGCAAAATCAAATATTAAATTTATTAACTCAATATCCCCACTAGCACAGTAATTATAGATGCTACAACAATTAATATTGCAGCTCCATACGCCAAGATATTATAAAACTTAGTGTTTGTGTTAACACCCATCAATTCCTTATTATTAATAATTTTAAGAATATAATAGAAAAAAACAGGCAGGAGTATTGCGTTAAGCGATTGAGTATAAAGTACAATTTTAAATAGCGGAAAAAATGGTGTAATAACCAGAAGAGCCGCTATAATATTATTGATAAGAAAAATTCTGTAAAAAGTTTTACTCTTATTAAATGGTTCATCTAAAGAACCGCTAAATCCAAAGAATTCAGTAAATGCATAAGCAGAGGATAGTGACACGATAACCATTCCGATAATCGCAGCATTCAAAAGTCCAATTCCAAAAAGGATGCTTGCAAATTCTCCTGCAAACGGTCTTATTGCCTGTGCAGCCTGTTCTCCAGATTCCAACGGCACATTATGGACATACAAAGTAGCCGCAGTTGCCAGCATGATAAAAAAAGTAAAAAAAATAGCAATAAAAGCACCGAAATAGGACTCAATCTTAGCAAATCCTAAGTTTTCAATAAGAACTTTTTTATCTTTCATATAGCTTTGCACAAAAAACTGCCCCCAGGGTGTAATTGTCGTTCCCAACACAGCCATATTAATAAGAAATGATTCTTTGGAAAAAAAATTTAGTTTGGGAATAACCAAACTTTTAACAGATTCAACCCAGTCCGGATTTCCTTTTACAGCAGAGAAAACATAGGCAAAATAAAAAATCATCCCTGTCAAAAATATTTTTTGGCTTTTTTCGTAGCTAGACTTTGTCAGAAGTAAAAAAGACATAACTATGGCGCCAATCATGAGAGGAATGACAGGTAAGTTGAGCATTTCACCGGATATTTTCAAAGCCGCGATATTCGTCAGAAGAGTGCCGAAATTTGCAAGAAGAATGAGTATGAATACAAATGAGGCAATTTTAATTCCATAACCCTCCCTGACTAAGTCACCCAAACCTTTACCGGTAACTATCGCTAGTCGGGAACCCATTTCCTGCGAAATGGCATAGAGAAGAATAAGAAAAGGGAGTATAAAAAGAGCCGAGTAGCCTAATTTTGCGCCGGCAAGTGAGTAGGTTATAACACCACCACCATCATTCCCGGCCATAGTGGTTATCACTGAAGGTCCCAATACCGACAGAAAAATCAGAAGTTTATACTTATACTTCGCCCAGATCAATCTCATGGTAATTTATTTAACATAAATTTAGCTGCATCATCTGAAGTTAATACTCCAAGTATATGTTTATAAGAATCCACAACAGGTAAAGTCGCGAGTTTATACTTAAACATTTTTTTTAAAGATATTTCAACAGGAGTGCTCAGATGTATTACAATCATATTTTGTATCATAAATTTATACACTGGAGTATCCCTATCTTGTAATAAAAGTTCATGAGGAGTGAAAACTCCAACTAGTTGTTTTTCCTTGTTCAAAACATAAATTGAATTTAAGGACGAAAAATCAGCTGTTTCTATTTTTATTCTATTTATAACATCATTTATAGTTTCTTCAGGATTAACTGTAAAATATTCTGTAGAAATTAATTCACCTATGGGCGTTTTTGAAAGACTAATTAAATGTAAGATTTCCTTATTTTTGGTAGAGTTTAATAAAGCGATAATTTGATCTCTTTTTTTTGAAGAAATTGTTAACAGAATGTCTACTGAGTCATCAGAATCAATTAATTCTATTATTTTAGCTGCCTTTTCTGGATTGAACTGTTTAAATAGTGAAGTTTGAAAATTAATATTTAAATTACCAATAACTTCAGCGGCAAATTTTTCGTCAAGCATTTTCAGTATTTTATTTGTATTTACTACATTAGTTTTCTCGAGATAATCTGCAAGATCTTCGGGTCTGAGTTTTTCCAATTTTTTTTCATCTTTTCGCATCTTAACTTGACCTCTTGAGAGTTCTAGCGGTTGAATATCAGCCCAAGATAAGAAAGAAGAACTGGTCTTTAAATGTAAATAGTTTGAAAATTTAATAAAATATTTTTCTAATTTAAGCCATCTGAGGATTCCTAGTAGTCCTGTATCAACACCACTTATATAAAACCCGTCTTTATCTTGTAATAATACATCATTGACTCTAACAATTTTATTACCCTGTAAATCGAGAATTTGTTTGTCAAGGATATTTTTAACTAGATAAAGTTCATTTTCGACAAGTTCTGACGTTTCAAATTCCTTTCCTATTAAAATAGAATTATGGATTTTCTTTAAAAATGAAGTTGGAATAATTAACCTTTTATCAGTAGGATCTTTAACGACTAATTTTGAAACATTCGGTTTTTCGCTGGCTAAAAAAATGAGATCTTCGATCTTGCCAATTTTTATTTTATCTTCAGTGAAAACATCTTTTCCTTTAAGTTCAGAAAAGTAGATCATAGAAATGATTATAACACCGTTTGGAAAAGTTAATTAATAGTTTATTCACCTAGTGCACCGTTTGATCTTCTTCTCGCTCTATACCAACGCCTCCACTCTAAAAGCTCAGCGCCTAGATATGCTGCACCTCGCTGCGACTCAGTATTAATAGCATCTATGCCTATAATTTCACCTCCCTAATTATAAATATGCTCTGCCTGTTTTGACGCTAAAAATAAACCCCTCTTTCCATTTCTAAATGGAGTATCTACAACAGTGTCTCTTATTATTGCGATTTTTCTCCTTGCCGGAATTATTTCTGTCCTTCCACTTACAGCAATTAGATTTGGCTCAATTTCTTCAGAATTAATATTTCTAACTAATCCTGAGTGTTGTTTTTTTCTTAATTCCTTTGCATGAAAAGAACTTATATCATAGTTCCTTTCAAACAACTCTTCTGCTTCTGAATAATATTGAAGGCCCAACGGATCAATCAATGTATCACCCTGGGTTATTTGTGTGTAAAATTTAAAATGGTCAATACTCTGCCAGTACATTTGAGCCACAGTTCTACTTTCGCTATCCTGTTCAAAACCAGCATGATTTAATCTTTCTTGAACTTGAGTATCAGGATAATCCATCTGCGGTACAGGTATAGTAAAACGGAATATAGAGGTTGTGGGATGTAGATGTTGAATGACTTCCGGTAAAATAGCTATTCCTTCTTTTACGGTCGATGTATGAATTAAATACCTATTGTGATCAATATCTACACCAAGATGAATATTTATTACAGCTTGAACAATTCCATTTTTTTTGCTTATTAACCATGAAGAGTATCTTGCCCAAGTGGGAATTAAAAAATTCAAAAAAGGATAAGGATAATTACCATAAGTCTGATCTACCGTTAAGCCTTTTTGTTCTCCTAGCTGAAGAAATGCATCTTCCAATAAGTCTTTTTTTGCCTCTACCTGTGTTGGAAAAATATATTCAAGATCTCCTAGATTGGTAGGGCTTTGTTCTAATCTTCTATCATTTGACATAAGCGAATAATTATATCATACCTACTATAGGTTTATTAGCTGTTTACTACTTCACATTGTACACTTAAAACTGTGTATTTTATTTTCGTAGTTACCAATAAATTAGATCTGATATAATTTTAACTAATTAGTAGGGTGTGTGGCTCAGTGGTAGAGCGCGTTCCTGATAAGAACGAGGTCCCAGGTTCGATCCCTGGCGCACCCACTTAAAGTTTCTGCAAATTAAGATTTAATAAAACGCCTGATATCCGGACGACTGAATATCATTTCCTTTTGAAAAATAATTTCTTTACCTAGTGATGCCTTAAGACATTTTTGATACATCCAATTTGCAATTGCTATATCCAGATAAGATAACCCAACCGAGTTAAAGTATATTTTTTCCATGGGGTTCTGCCTGCCTTGTTTTTTTCCTGAAACTATTTCTACTAAATTGGCATAAACATCCTGATCTTTAAGGATACCTTTCTTATACATCAGACTTAAAGTTTGCGTTCTATGTTTTACAATTTGCCAGTCATCACAAACGATCTTATTGCAAGCTAAAGCGACGGAAAATTCATCTTCGTAACCACCCACATGACAATAAAAAACGCCTTCTTTTAACCATTTTTTCTTAAGTAAAGGCAGTTGAGCACTCGTCGCAGTAATAACTATATCTGCACCAATAACAGCTTTCCCTAAATCTGATTTAGTTCCTTGAAAAAGAACTCCGGGAAATATTACTTGCATTTCCCGAATAAATTTTTCCTCATTTTTGGGATTTAAAGATGCAACTCTGCATTCTTTTAAGCTTGGTCTGACCGATAACATTGTTATTAAATGCATTTTGGCTTGTTCTCCCGATCCAATAAAACCAATTACTTTAGAATCTTTTTTTGCTAAATATTTAGCAGCTACTGAACCTATTCCTGCCGTTCTAATATTAGAAATAAAAGTGCCGTCCATAATCGTTAGCGGAAAGCCGTCACGAATATTTGATAATAATATTACCGCCGAAAGATTCTGTTTATTATATAAAGCTGGATTCTGAGGAAAAACAGATACCCACTTTACACCACAAACTTTTTCCCTTAATAAAGTACTGGGTAAACAATTTATCCTACTCTGAGTTTTTTTGTCAAATATCTGAACTGTTTTGTCAGGAAAAATTATTTCACCTTTTTTAAAAGATACAAGAGCTGCTTCAATAATTTTTACAATCTGATTTGTGTCAAAACATCCTGCTTTAAGTAAATCTTCCTGTGAAAGTTGTAAGCTGGATATAATCGCTTTTTTGTCCATTGAGACATATTCTATATGTATAATAAGGCTTATGTCAAATAAAGCGGTGCTAAACGAAATTAAAAAATTAAAAAATATAAATATACCTTATGGAGAAATCGAATACCTATACGATAACTTTGGAAAAAATGAAGGTATTATCGACCCTAATCTAATTGGTGGCGGTTTTACCCCATTTAACTTAATAAAAATACCACTAGATTTACTTTATGAGAATCTTAAAGAACCTGTAAATTATAGAAAAAGTCATTTCTATCGGAAAAGTGTTCAACTGTTAGTTGATTTTTTTAAAAGAAATAATATTACTTCCGGTATTGACAACTCAGAGCATTTAGCTTCTAATGTGACCAGTCTTCTTTTTAAAATTGTTTCTTATAATTTCGAGAATGAAGAACTGGCCGAGTTGACAAAAAACTTATTTAAACTGGATTTAGATTTAAAAAACAATTTCTTTTCCCAATACTTATTTAAAAAATCTGAAATAGTCGCGAGACTTATGTCCGGTCTGTATGGATGGTCATTTATTAGTTCATTCTGGTGGATAACTCACCGTATGAATTTAGTGAAAATATTTTATGACAAAATGAATTCAAATCAAAGTATATTTTTTTTAAAAAATATTCATCTTCAAAATATAAATAATTTTATTAATAATTATATTGACAGTCAGGGATTAATATCATCTTTAGAGAATAACCTACGAGCCCAATCAATTAGCGTTTACAAAATAGATTATTTAGCTGATCATGGTTATTTTATTAAACATGTTCTGGAGAGAAGATTTAAAAACATTTCCGTAAATGTTTATTTAGACATATTAAAAACAGGATTATATTCTTTAGTCCCGTTTGAAGCAATATTCTCTTTATTTGGCGGTGAAAAAAAGAACAAAATTATTCACTATATTAAAAATGCAAAAGTAAGCAATACATCCACTGAATATAATGTTGTCGACTTGAATAATAATTTCAGTCTTACGTATCTGAAAGAAAAAAAGCAAGCTCACCTGAAATTTAACAAAAAAATAAATGTCTTTACTAATTTTAAAACTGTGGATGAAACTATAACTCCAATATATAACTCTTATATGCATACATTTTCACAAATTTCATCATCCTATAAGATTAAATTAGAAAATAAATTTGATCGAATGCTCTTTCTGGCTAATGCAATCAACCCTAAATCTTTATTATTTTATATTGCCGATCAAGTTGAATCGGATTATAAATTTACTTTTAACAAGCCTACCACAAAAATTATTTTAGGAAGAAAAATTTTGCTTAAGGAAATTAAATATCTATTTTATAATGGAAAAATTGTTTTTAAAGAAGGTTCAGATTTTAATACTTACGATAGCGTTGGAGGCAAAAGTGTGCATATTTTAAATAAACAATCACTTAGTGAATTTGATAAAGTTTACCCGTCAACAGTTGTCCAATCTTTTGTCACCTCAAACTTGTTTAGTTTTCATAATAAAAAATTACATGGTCATATACGTATCTTATCAATTTTTGATGGCAAGGGTAATATATGCAATCTTGGTTGGGGAATTAAATTATCAGTTAGCCAGAATAAATTTAATAGTTCAGGTTTTAAATCTATCATCCTTTATTACGACGAGAAGAAAAATTTTGTGTATGGATATTTTAACGAGAAAAATAAGATTTTTTTTACCTCAATAAAAGAGTCGGATCTCAAGCTTCAGTTAAAAAAAACTGAGTTTGATAAATTACTGGATCGGGCATTAACTAGTTGGATAAAAGCCATTTATATTTTAAACAAATATTTCGAAACAGATATTAAACCCAAAATAAACGACTTAGTTAACAAAGGGATTATTAACAAACGTTATTTCTTGCATTCTTAAATAAAAAATTCAAGCATTTGCTTAGAGTAATTTGATAAAATTAGTTATTTAAGACCGCTTAGCTCAGTTGGTAGAGCGTTGCGTTTACACCACGCCTGCACTGGCCGTTTAGCTCAATTGGTTAGAGCACCTCGTTTACATCGAGGGGGTTGAGGGTTCAAGTCCTTCAACGGCCACAGGATTGACGAATTATAACATCAAAAAATCATCCCCTCTTTATCTGACTTGATCCCCAGAGAGTAGGAGCTGTGGATTGCTTTAAGTAAGAAAAGACTAGGCTTGCTGCTCGCGCGCCCGATCCGACGGCCGAAGTTATCTGCTCAATCGAATATTTATGACTTATCACATCTCCGGCAACATAGACTCCCTTAACGCTTGTTGCCAACCTTTCATCGACCGAAATAAATCCACCCTGATCCATAGCTACTCCTAAGGGAAGAAGTAGTGCGGTGCCTGGAACTCCGCCGATTTCGATAAAAACCTTATCTACTGGTAAATCTTTTATTTCCTCCTGATTTTGTGTGTTTTTTGACTTAATTGTCACACCAGTTACTTTTTGACCGTCACCCTTTATTTCGCTTACTACCGAATTGTAAAGAATATCGATTTTGGGATTTTCTTCAATATGTTTTTTCCAGATCTCATCACAACGTAAATCTGATCCTCTGTAAATAATCGAAACTTTACTTGCTGAATGACCCACCTGCACGGCAGTTTGTGCGGCCGCATTTGCTCCGCCGATCACGACAGCAGTCTTCCCCAGATAATCAAACTTGCCGCACTTGGCACAGTATTCAAGACCGTTACCTACATATTCATTTTCACCTGGTATATTAAGCTTACGTCGCTCAACACCGGTTGCTAATATAATAGTTTTAGTTTCATAGGCTTTATTTTGTTCGGTTTTCAATAAAAACCCTCCTTCGATTTTAGCTATTTCAATGACTGAATCAATCAAAATCTCCCCGCCCCTTTTTTTCGCCTGTTCCAACATTTTATTCGTAAGTTCCTGTCCATTTATTTCCGAAAACCCCGGGTAATTTAAGATATCCGGCGCCAAGGTCATTTGACCGCCAATTAATTTGCCTATTACTATGGTCTTTAGTCCAAAACAAGAAGCATAAATTGAAGCTGTAAGCCCGGCAGGCCCGGCGCCGATGATAATGAGTTCGTACATAACTATTTATTTATACCATGATTAAAATTAAATAACTCCGGATTATGCTGAGACTCGTCCTTATCCATATATTTATATGTGATTTCCTCACCTTTTTTAATATTTTTAATTGATTTTAAACTTATCAGCTTATTTTTATAATCATATACAAGAATACAATTAGGTTCAAATGAATGATTTACCAGACTTAAATACCCCAACACTATTGCATGGAATTTATTGGTATAAGTAAAATAATAATATTTGAAGTCAGATTTTTCTAAAAACACTTCTTTTTCCGTCTCAATCAAGATTAAAGGACACCGTTCTATAAAAGTATTTTTCCTAATATTTTTTGTCGCGATAAGCCCCCTTATTTTTAGCTTAGGAGACAATCCAATTTTAAAAGGTAAATTCATAATTCACAGTTTAGCTTAAATTATATCTTCTTAAAGCAGACTCGATTATCATGTTCAGCATTTGCTTATATTCAATTCCCGCGACTCTGGCTGCCAGAGGAAAATAAGAAGTAGTTGATACTTCCGGTGGGATAATTCCGGGTGGAGAATTAACCTCAAGTACAAACGGATTATCTTTTTTATCTAATCTCAAATCAATTCTACACCAGTCTAAAATATCAAGAGCTTTCCAGGTTTTTAGGCAAATTTGATAAATTTTTTGATATAGTTTTTTTTCAATTGTTGCCGGACAAATCAGGTAATCGGAATTTCCCTGTTCTTCAAATATCCATTTGACTTCAAAAGAATCCATCGGTAAATAGTTTTTTGGGAGTTTTGCATGATCGGGTGAAACTATAGGCAAAATTCTGGGAGGATTTCCGATCATTGCGACTGAATATTCTGGACCGGACAAAAATGGCTCGATCATAGCAGCTTCATGCTTAAAGGTCTTTAACATCAGATTTATTTGTTTTTGCAATTCAGACTTGCTATTGACAACGCTTTTATTATTTATTCCGGCTCCCGATCCCTCGGAAACTGGCTTAACAATAAGTGGAAAACTTAGTCTCAAATTTAATTTAGAATTGTTTGTTAGGAAAAGTTGAAAAGGTAGAGTCGGTATTTTATTGGCTAACAAAATCTCTTTGGTTTTAGCTTTATTTAGTACAAGGGCTTGGGTAAGGGGAGACGAACCCGTATAGGCAATTTGCAGCATCTCCAGCATGGCTGGTATTTGCGCTTCACGGTCATTACCGTAGATTCCTTCAGCAACGTTAAATACCAAATCTATATTATTCTTATTTTGATACAGGGTCAAATAGGCTTTTTCATTCGCTTCTACAGGTATGACTTTATATCCGCAGCTTTCCAAATGTTTTATCTGCCATTTTGTAGTTTCAGGGTCATCAAAATCAACCTCCAGCTGCGTCCTCGGATCCTTTGGGTCCGGATAAGTATGCCTAACATTGTAGAGAAAAGCCAAAGTTTCTACTTTCATGTGGGGTTATTATATTGTTGCATCGTGTTACTAATTAATCTTTTTAAAATCTCAAGGAAATTAATCCCATACATTTTAAGTATCATGGAGATGTCTCCCTGTAGTTCAACAGGCCCAAAATATGGATTGGAATTGCTATCGATAAAATAATATCTTCCTGATTCGTCCAATCTTACATCAAATTTTCCGTAATCTTCCATATTTGTTATATCAAAAGCTTTCTTTACATATTCTGTTAATACCGGATCACTAAATTTTGAGTAATGAGATAGTTTATTTTTCTTATCCTTCCATTGAGTTTCAAAAGTAGCTATGACATACTTATTATCGGAATTAAAAATTCTTTCTGCAAGATAGACCTTCTTCTTCATACTCTCAACTATCATACAAGTAATCTCTCTACCCACTATAAATTCTTCGACAAGAACGTCAGCTTTGTAAGTTTTAATCAGATATTTTAATCTTGACCGTAAATGTTTTTCATTTTCGGATACGGCATCATTTGTTATCTCAACTGACCCATGAATTTCATTAAGCTTTGATATAAGAGGGAAGCGCAGTATTGAATCCAGATTTTGATTCGGATTTACAATAAGCTGATAATTTGGAACCGGAATGCCGTGTTGCTGAAGCAATTTTTTAACTAAAAATTTATTATAGGAAAGCGACTCTCCTAAAATTCCTGTACCAGTATAGGGAATTTCCAAAAGTTCCATTACCCCGGGTATCGAGGCCGCCAAATATTCTTCTCCTTTTACCGACCCAACCAGATTTAAAACCATGTCAGGTTTATCTTTCTTTAGTTTTTTCGGCAATACTGAATTAGCAGGATATAACATTGGTTTTATGCCCAGTTTTACAAAATATTTTGCAATTACTTTGGCGTCTTTAACCGCATCTTTTTCTGTCAAATATTGTTCTTCAGTTGGAAAATATCTGCGCTTTACATCACTGTATACTATGGCCGCCGTTTTTGGTTTTTTCATAATAATTTAAATATATACATTAATCTATGGTGTTTAAAATTTCAAGAAGATCTGACTGAATTTTATAAGATCTTTTTTTATTATTGCCATAGATAGTATAAAGAAGTGAATTAACGGATAAGTATCCCGAACCCGATAAAATTACCCCTTCCTTTTTGGATTTATTAAAAAGAACTGGTTGAATTTTTTTGAGTAAAGCGTCAAATTCGATGGGTTTTTGGGTTTTAAGAATATAATTATCACGATTAATCACATATGTATCGGAAAAAAAATCTTTTCCGAAAAGTTCTCTGGTTAATTTATATACATCCGTACCACCCGTATTTCTTGTATTGGATTCGCAGACATACATCTTGCTATTGCCTGAAGATATCAAATCGATATCAAAATGTCCTCTGTAACCGGCTTCATCATATTGTTCGGCTATATAATATCCTGTGTCAATTATTCTGGCTGCGGTTCTCTCATTAATTATATCTTCATTCATATCCAATCCGAAATATTTTCCTTCGCCTGTCACCATCATTAAACAATAGTAGAGCATCTCAATTTTACCGCTTTTATGAATCTTGAATTCGATATTGGGGAATGATGAAATATTATTGTAATTGACATTTATTAATTCTTCGATAATTATCGGAAATCTGTCCCAATAACCGTCTTCCGACAATAATTCAAATATTCTTTTTTCACATGATTTGTAGTCGCGCGGTAATTCACCGTCCCTAAAGATTAATACTCCATCGCCGCCGCTGCCTTTATTAGTTTTTAATACAACACCTTTTTCATTAATGTATCTATTGGCGGCAATTTTGGCGGCGTCCAATTTCCCAACGCAGATAACTCCGTCAGGCATGATAAAATCAGGTTCCTCCGCTCTGGACTGCTGGGCTAATTGTCTTATCCCGCTTTTGCTGCCAAAAAAATTTACTGTCCAGGCATTTTCTATTTCCGGAGCTTCCGGCGTCAAAACATTAATTCTTAACTGCAACAATCTTTCCTTCAGTTCATAAAACTCTGGTGAGGTCGAGTAACTGATCAAAGAAACTTTTTTATATTTTTTTGCTTTTTTTATTAGATCATTAAAGAGAAATTTGTCTGTATAGAGATCTTTACAAACAAGCCCTGTTTTTCGAATGGGAACCAAGATGTCGACTTTTTTTGTGTTGCAGATTCCCTGAAAATATTTTTTGAAAGAGTTACTTATTTTGACGGGCGAAATATATATAAATTCCTGATTGGAAGCGTTGGCAAAAAGATAACACTCGGAAGCATTATTCAAAGCATTTATAGCCTCATATCTTTTTTCCAGCGGTTGAATCGCAGAGGTGAAAGACCATTCGTCCTCGACTACATTGAAAATGTATATAACTAATTCATTTCTGTTTACTCTTTTTGTTTTACTTAGCTTTTTTTTAATTAATCTGCGGTTCCTTAAAGAAGGCGAGCTTCTTAGTTTTTTTCTTTTTAGCGACTTTCTTTTTTTCATTTTAAGTCAGTTACATTATTGATTATTTTTTCAGAATGTCAATACTTTTTTTGTTATACTCGAAGTAATGAAGAATAATTTTATTTCTTTCTCTAAAGCAAGGCTGACCGATTTCTATCAAGCGACGATAAATCTTTTTATGTTTTTTCCTTACTTTTTTTCTATTCCAAGTTTAACAAAATCCTTATTTTCCCCTTGGAAAAACCTAGTCTCTAAGGAAAAAACCGTCGGATTCTCTTTGGATGTTTGGCTTTCTACTTTTAGCTTCAATGTTATTTCTAGCGTTATGGGGTTCATTATGCGTTCATCTATCATCCTGTTTTACTTTATATTTCAGGCTGTTTTACTCTTATTCCTGCCCTTTATTTTTATTATTTATATGCTGCTCATTCCCATTTTATATATTGAATATCTTTATCAGAAAACAGAGGTGGAACAAAAGGAAATTGCCAGATTAAATTTTGTCGGAGCGCGTTTACTAAACCAAGAAAACTATAAAACCGTCGCCTCGTGGTTCGAAGATTATTACTTAATGCATATCCACAAAACCAATTGGTGGAAACGATCTAACTTATTTTCAATTCCGCCCTTGGCCCGTGATTGGGCAGTTGGTTTTACACCGACTCTCGATCAATACGGTCAGGACTTAACTTCCTCATCCTACCAAAATAAAACTCTCAATATTGTCGATCGTGAAAAAGAGATCGACGAGATTGAGAGAGCCTTATCTAAAAGTCAAGATGCAAGCGTTATCGTCGTTGGAGAAGAAGGAGTTGGTAAACACACGGTTGTAGTCGCCTTGGCAAAAAAAATGTACGAGGGCAAAACAAAAAGTCTGCTGATGTACAAAAGAATCCTCTGGCTGAATATGGAAAAAGTTTTAAATAAAGAAAGCGACCTGCAAAAAAGAGAAAATTTTTTTGAGGAGTTGTTGATGGAGGCAGCAGCTGCAAAAAATGTCATCATCTTTATCGATGATCTGGATCAATACATCTCCCAGGACCGATCTAGGATTGACCTAACAACTTCTTTTGAAAAGTTTGCCAAAACAAACCAACTCCAGTTTTTAGGAATTACGACGCCTTTCTTTTATGAAAAATTTTTCCTGTCTAATGAACGCTTGTCTCGCTTATTTTCAAAGATAGACGTCAAAGAAGTGTTAGCTAAAGATGCAGAAAAAATTCTGCTTCAACTTGCGTTTACACTCGAGGGTAGATACCAGGTCACACTGCCTTATGAAACTCTTAAAGCAGCGATTGAAAAAAGCGATTTTTATATCACAGCCATACCATTTCCGGAAAAAGCCATCGACCTTTTGGATTCGGCCTGCGTTCTTGCTAATCAATCCGGAAAATCTCAAGGTTCAATTCTAGTCACACCCGATCTAATCGATAAAGTCTTATCAGAAAAAACCCACATTCCAACGACTTTGACCGAAAAAACTAAAGATAAACTGGTTAATCTTGAGCAATTGCTTTTTGCGGAGATAGTCAATCAGCAAAAAGCAGTCTTAAAAATATCATCGGCTCTGCGCCGTTCATTTCTTCTACTGGGCAAACGTAAAAAACCGCTAGCCAGTCTACTATTTTTAGGTCCAACCGGGGTAGGAAAGACCGAAACAGCCAAAGCTATTGTTAAGATTTTTTTTGGCGGAGAAGTCTATCTAGTTCGTTTTGATATGTCAAATTTTCAATCAACTTCTGACATTCCTAAACTGATTGGATCACTGGAGACAGGCAATCCCGGACTTCTGGCTAAGGCAATAAGAGAAAGTCCTTATGGTGTTTTACTTTTGGACGAAATTGAAAAAGCCAACAAGGATCTTTTAAATATTTTTTTAAGCGTACTTGATGAGGGATACTTTACCGATGGATTTGGTAAAAGAGTCGACTGTAAAAATCTGGTAATTATAGCAACCAGCAACGCCGGTTCGGATTTAATTTATCTAAAAAAGGCTGGCTCTCTTCAAGATTATTTGATTGAACAAAAAATATTTACACCGGAATTTCTAAATAGATTTGACGCTGTGATTGCCTATAACCCGCTCGACCAAGAATCAGCCAAATCAATTGCCAAAAAAATGATCAGTAAAATCTCCGATGATATCTATAAGCTTCATAAAGTTAAAATAACAGTATCCGATACTTATTTGAACGCGCTTATTACGAAAGGCTATGACGAAAAATTTGGCGCTCGAAATCTGGAGCGCTTGCTAAGAGACGAGATTGAGGATAAAATAGCCAGAGTCGTTTTGGAGAATAAAGCCACGGAAGGCCAAACTATTTCTTTATGAAAAAAGGTAAACTGATTGTTATTGAGGGCGGCGACGGTTCGGGCAAAACTATTCAGGCAAAGTTGTTGGTAAAATATCTAAAAAATGTCCGAATCTCCACGGACTATTTCGATTTCCCGCAGTATAAACATTCTTTCCACGGTGAAACCGTGGCAAAATTTTTGCGGGGAGAATTTGGTAAAATTTACGAGGTTTCACCGTATCTTGCTTCTTTACCCTTTGCACTTGACCGCGCTAGTACAAAAGATCGTTTACTACATATACTGAATAAGGGACATTTTATAGTTGCAAACCGATATGCCACTTCCAACCTGGTGTACCAAGCTGCCAAATTTGCTTCTGAAAAAGAGAGGGGACAGTTTATTAAATGGGTCACTCGCCTTGAATACGAAATCAACGGCATTCCCAGGGAGAATATAATTATTTATTTGGATGTTCCATGGCGCATCGGTCTCAAGTTAACTAATCAAAAAGCTCCGAGAGAATATCTCCGAGGACGTGATGATATTCATGAAAATCACACTGGTTACCGTCAAAGAGTAGAAAAACTCTATCTTAAATTTGTCGATAATAATGAAAATTGGGTAAAGATTGATTGTGTCAAAAACGGAAAACTTCTATCACCTGATAAAATACATAGTGAAGTTATCGAAGTGCTCAAAAAACGATCGGTCATTTGACAAATGAATAATGGTTGTTCTATAATTCCATTATAGCTATGGATAAGAAACTTCTCGCCCTCATAACGCTCTTTTTTATATCTTTTGCTTTTTTCGCAGGTCTTACAATTTTCAATGATCCGCTCACCCGCTTAATTCGGGCAAGAGAAGATTTTACTCCTTCACCTGTCCGTTCTAAAATATTGGCTTGGCCTTTATCGTCTATAAAAGCTAATGGGATCTCCGAGTCGGAGATTAACGTTTTTATTGTCAGCGAATCTGACAAACCAGTTCCCAACAAACTAGTTACTCTGACCAGTACGCTTGGAAATCTAAAAGAATCTTCCGCTACAACCGATAATAACGGCAAAGCGACTCTTCATATCACTTCCTCAAGCCCCGGTATCGCTGAAGTTCAAGCTTCTGTTGAGCCAGGTGTTAATCTAAATCAAAAAATAACTATCGAATTTGAATAAATAACCCATTATGAAGAAAATTTCTAAAGTCGTCATACCTGCTGCCGGATTTGGAACCCGTTTTCTCCCTCAAACCAAGGCTTTGCCAAAAGAGATGCTTCCGATAGTTGACAAACCGGTAATCCAATATGTCGTGGAGGAAGCGGTAGCCTCCGGAATCGAAGACGTAATTATAGTTACCGGTTGGAGCAAAAGAGCAATTGAAGATCATTTTGACACTCCTAATGCTGATTTGGTGAATAACCTAAGGGAAGGAAACAAAATTCATCTATTAAGTGAACTCGTGAATATTTCAGAAATGGCAAATTTTATTTATATAAGACAAAAGGGCCGCTACGGAAACGGTACTCCCATTCTTTCCGCCGAACCCATCATCGGAAATGAGCCCTTTGCCGTAATGTGGGGTGACGAATTTATCTACGCAAAACCACCCCGGCTCAAACAAATGATCGATGCGTGGAATAAATATCAGGGCGTTATGGTTTCGGGAGTAAGAATTGAAACTAAAGACCATTTAAGCCGTTACGGAATTGCTGATCTTGAAAAAGTAGACAACCATGTACACAGAATTAAAAGAATTGTGGAAAAACCGTTACCTACGGATGCTCCTTCTAATTTGGCAACCCACGGAGCTTATATATTGCCGCCGGAAATTTTCCCCGCATTGAGAAATTTGAAGCCGGGAAAAAGTGGAGAAATTTGGCTCGTTGATGCTATTAATGAGTTAAAAAGACAGGGTATACCGGTTTATGCTTGCGAGATAAAAAACGGCAAGTATTACGATACTGGAAATAAACTCGAGTATTTGAAAACCGTAATTGAATTTGCTCTTCAACATCCTGAAATTAACGGGGAATTCCGAAAATTCCTCAAACAACTGCCTTTGTAATTGCAAAATTACCTCTCTGTTGATAAAATAAACAAATGGTAGCAATTGCCAATCCGGTTAAAGAATTATTTGACGTTAAGGCTCACCTCGGGCATAAGTCAAGTCGAGTCCACCCTAAAGCCAAAAAGTATATTTATACCATTCAAAATGGCATATCAATTATCGATTTGACTAAAACAGCTGAATTTCTCGAAAAAGCTCTTCAATTTGTCAAACAACTCGCCAAGGAAAATAAAATCCTTTTAATGATAGCTACTAAAAAAATTGCTTCTTCTAAAATTCAGGAACTTTGCCAAAAAAATTCCATACCTTATGTTACCAATAAGTGGCCGGCAGGACTTCTTACCAATATTGAAACTATCACAAAAAATATTAAAAAACTAATCCAAATGAAAAAAGAAAAAACCGACGGATCTTGGCAAAAATTTGTTAAGCACGACCGATTGAAACTGGAAAAAGAGTTGTCAAAATTTGAGAGAGGATATGGCGGACTAATCCAAATGACTAAACTTCCGGACGCGCTTTTCATTGTCGATATCAAAAAGGAAAAAAATGCCGTTAATGAAGCCCTAAGAATTTCAATTCCCGTAATTGCGATTGCCGATACTAATGTCGACCCGCATGTTGTTGATTTCCCAATTCCGGCCAACGATGATTCTTTATCCTCAATAGAATATATAGTTAACAAAGTAGTTGATATATACGTTAAAAATAAATCGGAAAGTCCGTCGAATCAAAAGTCATAAATGATCAGCCTCTATTTTTTGACTTTAAAGACTTTATGGACTTGATAGACTTTTAATATGCTTGATATAAATAAACTAAAACAACTCCGTAATGAGACGGGTATTTCAATTGCTTTATGTAAAAAGGCGTTGGAAGAAACTTCCGGTGATCTCAAAAAAGCTAAGAACTTGTTGAATAAATGGGGAATTGAAAAAAATAGTGACAAAAACCAAAGAACAACTTCACAGGGAAGTATCTTCAGTTACATTCATCACAATGGCAAAATTGCCGGTTTTGTCGAGCTCCTGAGTGAAACGGATTTTGTCTCAAATAACGCAGACTTTCAAAAACTAGGAAAAGAGATTACTTTGCAGGTTGCCTCTCTACCGGCAAAAACCGCTGGACAATTGTTGAAGCAGGACTATATCCGTGATCCGGGGAAAAAAATATCCGACCTCATCAATGAAGCCGTCCTTAAATTTGGTGAAAATATAAAAATTGGCAAGATTTTGCGTTGGGAATTGGGTAAATAAAATACCTCGCAATAAATTGACGAGGTATTTTGTTGCTGGTTGTATTATTTCTCAGTTCATCCTCGTTTCTAGAAGCGAGGTATTCACCTAACGCAATAAAATATGGATTCAATTATTTCCGACTTCAAACAACTGTCCGCAAAAGCAATTAATTTCCTCAGGGAAGACCTTAAATCTATAAGAACCGGAAAATCCAATCCGGCAATTTTAGAAAATTTAATAGTAGATACTTACGCAGGTCAATCTAAATTAAAGCTTTTAGAACTGGCAACAATCATGACTGAAGGTCCTTCTGCTTTATCAGTTACACCTTTTGATCCTGCCACTATTTCCGATATTGAAAAGGCTCTCTTAAGATCTTCCCTTGGATTAAGTGTTTTAGTGCAAGCAAATAGACTGATCATAAAAATTCCGCCATTATCTCAGGAACAAAGAGAAAAATTAGTCAAATTGGTAAATCAAAAAAACGAAGAAAAAAGAAACATTGTCAGAAATTATCGTGATGATTCCCGTAAAAAAATTAAGCAGTTATCTGAATCAAAGGAAATCACGGAAGATGAAAAATATAAATTGGAAAAAGAAATTGATTCTGAGACTCAAAAACAGATGAATGAACTACAAAAAATAAGAGAGAATAAAGAGAAGGAAATATTGGAGATTTAGTTTCCTATAAATTCCTCCAAAATCCTTTATAATCCTTAAATATAAATGTCTATAGTTGTTTTTATAATAATCCTCGGTATTCTTGTCCTCGTCCATGAATTTGGTCATTTTATCGCGGCCAAAAAAAACGGTGTAAGGGTGGAGGAGTTCGGTTTTGGCTTTCCGCCTCGCATTTTTGGCAAGAAAATCGGTGAAACGATCTATAGTCTAAATCTTTTTCCAATCGGCGGATTTGTCAAATTATTTGGTGAAGAGTACCACGAATTAAAAAACGAAAACCGGAAACTGATAACCAACGACCGGTCCCGCGCCTTTGTCTATAAAAAACCCTGGCAAAAAGCTACAATAATCGTTGCCGGAGTTATCGGAAACTTTCTTCTTGGCTGGTTTGTGATATCGTTTCTCTTTACCCAGGGAATTCCGACTCCCATACACAAAGTTCTTATAGAAAAAGTTCAACCCGCGTCTCCGGCCGACAGCGCAGGACTGCAAGCTAAAGATTTAATAGTTGAATTAAGAAACGACGGCAAAAACTATAAGTTAACCTCACCAAACGACCTTACGATTCTTACCCAAAAATATCTTGATCAAAAAGTAATTTTATTCATTGAAAGAGGCAATAAAAAATTTATGACGGAGCTTACACCCAGAAAAAATCCGCCAAAAGGGCAAGGTCCGCTGGGTGTGGTTATCACCTCGCCTTTTGTTGAGAAAAAATATCCCTGGTATCAGGCTCCTTTCTATGGGTTGATCGAAGCTTTTAACATCACGCAAAAGATAATAACTGAACTTTTTAAGATAATATATCAGCTGATTACGCTGCAGAAACCAAAGGTTGACGTAGCAGGACCAATCGGAATTGCCCAATACACAGGACAGGCTATCAAATTCGGTAAGAATGCCGTACTCGAACTTCTTGCCTTGCTATCTTTGAATTTAGCGGTCATAAATATACTGCCTTTTCCCGCATTAGACGGAGGACGCATGATTTTTGTCCTCTATGAGTGGGTGACTAAAAAAAGATCTAATCAGACTTTTGAAAAATATCTTAATATTGCGGGTTTTGCCCTGCTTCTGACTCTGGCAGTGTTGGTTTCTATTAACGATTTAATCAAAATATATAAATGAAACTTAGGTACGAAAATATTACCATTTCAGGGGGGGTCGCAACAGGAAAAAATACCTTGCTCAACAATCTCAAGCCCTATCTTGAATCGAACGGTTGGAAGTTTACCTCCGGCGGGCAACTTTTACGAGACTTTGCCAAAGAGTATGTTCAACCTTTAGCTAGTCTGGCCGACAAAAAATTTCATAATCAACTCGACGCCAGAACTAAAAGACTGCTTACTAAGAATTCACACTATGTCATTGAGGCCTGGTTAGCCGGTTTTATGGCGAGAGATTTAAATAATACGCTTCGAGTCCTTTTAATTTGTACCGATCATGCGCTTCAAATTGACAGAGTGGCAAATCGAGACAAAATTACAATTGATCAGGCTAAAAAATTTATTAAAGAACGGCAAGAGGTGAACTTTAAGGAATGGAGAAAAATTTACGGCAATTACAATTTTTTCGATCCAAAATACTACACTTTAGTAATTGACACCTATTCATCTGGCCCACTTGAAACTACAGGCAAAGTCCTTGACCAACTTGGTTATAAAAATTCAGCATAATAGTTAGATTTAATTTCTTTTAATTTCACTTTTTTTCCTTTTTAATCCTTTATAATAACCGTGTGAAAAAAGGTTTTGATTATATCGGAGTGACTGTCTGCTTTTATTGTCATGACGGCAAAGGAAATCTGCTACTGAATAAAAGATCCCAAAAATGCCGAGATGAAAAAGGCAAATGGGATTGTGGAGGAGGAGCGCTAAAATTCGGAGAATCCTGGGAAGAAGGTGCAAAAAGGGAAATCAAAGAGGAATATGGTTGTAATGTTTTGAAACTAAAACAGGTTGGAGTAAACAATGTTATCAGAATTCACGAAAATCAAAAAACGCACTGGATAGCTATAGTTTTTGCCGCTAAACTCGATCCGAAGAAAGTAAGAATTAAAGATAAAGAAAAAATAGACGAAATAGGTTGGTTCAAGCTCAATAATCTTCCCAACCCCTTGCACTCCATGTATCTAACCCATCTTGAATTCGTCAAAAAAGCTAAAGTCCTTTAATCTCCTTTAAATTCCTTTTAATTCCGATATAATTCTTTTTATGCTCTACTCTAAACTTTTTGGAAAAACTGTTAAAAAAGCTCCTTCAGACGCTGTTTTAACTTCGCACAAACTACTTTATCAAGCCGGATTTATCCGTGAATCAACTGCCGGAAGATATTTTATTCTACCCCTTGGCCAAAGAGTTCAACAAAAAATAATGAATATTATTCGGAAAGAAATGAATAAAGTCGGTGCACAGGAGATGTTATCGCCGGTTTTGCATCCGCTTTCCCTTTGGGAAGAGACAAACAGAACAAATACTACCGGTTTTGAACTTATGAAGATAAAAGATCGCCGCGATATGTGGTTTGCTCTGGGTGGAACGGCGGAAGAAATGTTTGTTGATGTGGTCAGAAAATTCCGACCAAGTTATAAAGATTTACCGCTTAATATTTATCAATTTTCTCTTAAATTCAGGGATGAAATAAGGGCACGCGGTGGATTGTTGCGTGTCAGAGAATTTATTATGAAGGATGCTTATTCTTTTGATGGAGATGAAAAAAATTTCAAAATTGAATATAAAAAAATGTGGAATACGTACGGTAAAATTTTTGAAAAAATAGGACTTAAAACTATTGTGGTCAAGTCAGACAATGGCTACATCGGTGGGGAATACTGCCATGAGTTTGTAGTAGAGTCGAATATTGGTGAAACAACTTTCCTCACCGATGGAAATAAATATAACGCACACCTGGACGTAGCAGAATTCACAAGGGAAAATATTAATACCGGAGAGGAAATAAAACCTTTTAAGATTATTGAACAGCCCGAATGGGTTAAAACCATGGAAGACAACGTCAAACATTACAAACTACCCAAATCAAGATTTCTCAAAAATGTAGTTTACAAAAATAGAATAACCGAAAAAATTATAATCGCCGTCATCAGAGGAGATCTGGATGTTAATAAAATAAAACTTGAACACGTACTCGATGCTGTCGGTCAACTCGAAGATGCCTCAGTAGCAGATCTAAAAAATATAGGTACAAAACCAGGGTATGTTCATTCCTGGGGTCACAAAAAAGCTTTATATATCGGTGATCTTTCTTTGTCAACGGTTAAGAATTTTATCGGAGGACAAAAAGAAAAAAAATCCGATGCAATTAATGTGAATTTGGGTAGGGATCTTAAATTCGATCATTTATTTGATATTGCTTTAGCAAAATCAGGCTCTATAAAAGAATCCGGTAAAAAATTCATTGAAAAAAAAGGCATCGAAGTCGGTAATATTTTTCAATTAGGTTATCATTATTCAAATAAGATGAAAAATGCCGTATTTGTAGATAAAGACGGTAAAGAAAAGCCTTTTTACATGGGTTGTTATGGAATCGGTATCGGCCGGACAATGGCGGCAGTTGTAGAGAAGTATAGCGATGAAAAGGGAATTATCTGGCCGGAAAGTGTAGCACCTTATAAATATCACCTAATTGGCCTGGACTTAAAAGATGAGTCAATAAAGTCTAAAGTCCATAAAGTCTATAAAGAACTTCTATCTAGAGGTCAGGAAGTTCTTTTTGACGATAGAGAAGATGTGACAGCCGGAGAAAAGTTCGCCGATGCCGATCTGATCGGAATTCCTTACAGATTAGTTGTCTCCAAAAGAACCGGAGACAAAATCGAAGTTAAAAAAAGAGATGAAAATTATACCAAATTAGTCTCATTGGACAAATTAGTCTCAAAACTCTCATGAAAACTATAGTCACTCATATGTCTCCTGACCTTGACGCTATTACCTCAACCTGGTTGATAAAAAAATTTCTTCCGGGATGGCAAAATGCAGAAATCAAATTTGTACCAGCCGGTCTGACTTCAAACAACCTTCCTCCCGACGCTAACCCAGAAATAATACATGTTGATACGGGTCTAGGGAGATTCGATCACCACCAGTCAAATGAGAGAACTTGCTCAACTCGTAAAGTCCTGAATTACCTTAAAAAAGTAAATTTCATTAAAACCAAGCTCTCTAAACCACTTGAGATTCTAGCTGACTTTGTTACCGAGGACGATCATTTCTTAGAAGTTTATTACCCGGAGCCTGAATCTGACCGTTACGAATTTTTACTGAATAATCTGATAGACGGTCTAAAAATTACTCTGGGTGATGATAAAAAGTTAGTTGAATTTATTTTTACTGTCTTGGATGGTTCAATCATAAAACTTAAAAACAAGGTTTTAGCCGAAGAGGAACTAAACAAAGGCTTAGTTTTTTCATCATATTTGGGTAAATCTTTTGCTATAGAGTCCGGAAACGATGAAGTTTTAAGATTTGGCCAAAAAGTAGGCTTCAAATTGGTTATTCGTAAAGACACAAAATTCGGGAATATAAGAATAAAGTGTCCCCCGGACCCAAAATTAGATTTAACCCCGATCTATAATAAGATTATCAAACTTGATAAAGTTGGATTTTGGTACTTGCATCAATCCAAACATATGCTTTTAAACGGAAGTCCAAAACGCCCGGACCAAACTCCGTCTCCCTTAACCCTTCCAAGACTCATTGAAATAATAAAGAGTGTATAATAGAATAGTTTATAAAGTTAGAAAGTTCATCAAGTTTATAAAGTAGGTTCAATGTCTATATAATTTTACAAACTTTATAAACTTTGAACTTCATTATTTAAAGGGGGTCATAATTATGGTCTATGTAAGTAAAAAAAAGGGGGAGTCAAAGGATATTCTGTTTAGAAAATTTACTCGGATGTTTATTGAGGAAAACGTCGTGGATGAAGTAAGAAAAAAACAATTTTATAAAAAACCCTCTTTGCAGCGAAAAGAAAAGGAAAAGGAGCTTCTAAAATCAAGACGTCGATCGCGTTCATTTGGAAGGAATTACCAGAGTAGGTGATTGAAATATGCTTAATATTATTTCTTCTTCTCGCTATAAGATAAACAGAAAGTTGATAAAAAAAACGTTAAATGAAGTTTTTACCGGCTATAATCTTCCGGATAACGCTATTATTAATCTTGTATTCATCGGTAAGAAAAAAATGAGGGATATAGCGGTAAAATATAAACAGGAAAATGTGGCTTTGCCTGTTCTAAGTTTTGCCTTTGACAGCCGGGATAAAGAAACCCATTCTGAAAGTCCATACGGAGAAATTTTCATTTGTTATCCTCAGGCCGTTCTGTTGGCAGCCGAAAGACAGAAAAAAGTCGATGACATGTTAACTAATCTAATCAAACACGGATTAGACAATATTCTTAAATAATGTTTTATTTAAAATACCGCCCCAGAACAATCGAAGAACTCGACAATCTTAAAGTTAAGGAGGTGGTTAAAAAAATTCTGTCGGCAAAGTCGATGCCTCATGCGTTTCTTTTTGTCGGTCAAAAAGGAACAGGTAAGACTTCAACCGCACGAATTCTGGCAAAAGCGATTAATTGTCTAAAAAGGAATCCTCAGGGGCCCAGTGAACCTTGTAATAATTGCAAAAACTGTCTTTCCATCGACTCTTTTTCTTCACCTGATGTTGTCGAGCTCGATGCGGCTTCAAATCGCGGTATCGAAGATATAAAAAATTTAATCAAAGAGTCAAATTTTTACCCGATGTCTAATCAGTATCGGGTCTATATCATTGATGAAGCCCATATGATAACCAACGATGCATTTAACGCACTCTTAAAAACCTTGGAAGAGCCTCCTAAATCGGTTGTCTTTATTCTGGCAACTACCAATCAAGAAAAAATTCCCAGTACCATTCACTCTCGCTGTATCCTAATTAATTTCGGTCGGGCTAGTAAAACTGAGATCGTCTCGATGCTAAAAAAAATAGTCAAGTTGGAAAAAATAAATATCGATGAATCGGTTCTGGGTCTTATAGCACAACACTCGGATCATTCTTTCCGAGATGCAACAAAAACTCTTGAGGAGTTGGTTACCCAAAAAAAATTAAGTTACGAGGAAGGAAAACAATTCTTAGGACTTTTACACGAAAATTTCTTTGTTGCCTTGCAAAAAAAAGACTTAGGAACAATTCTTTCCTGGATTGAGGACTTTAATCAATCGGGTGGGAATTACAAGCATCTGATCGAGCGACTCCTTGATAATCTTCGCTTAGCGCTATTGACTAAGAGTGGAGTTAAATCGGAAGAAGACAACGAAATAGCACTTGACGTGAAAGATATAGTTATACTTATGAAATTGCTAACCGAAGCGTACAACAATTTAAAAATTTCACCGATTGAATCATTACCGCTTGAGATAGCTGTGGTAGAATATTACAATAGAAAGAAATTATAATTTTAGAAATTAATGTCATTCTGGTAAGCTTCGTGCTAGTTGAGAAGTGCATCCAAAATCGTTGTTCGAAGAAACTACGATTCCGGACAAGCCGGAATGACAATCAAATAGGTGGTGATAAATATGTTTAATCCCTTAGGTGGTTTGGGAGATTTACAAAAACTCCAGCAACAAGCACAACAGATGCAGGCTGCTCTGCAACAGGAACAGGTTGTAGTGGAAAAAAACGGTGTCAAAGTGCAGGTCAGAGGCGACCAGATTATTGAAATAATCGAAGTCGACGGAGTAATTGAAAATAGGATCGCAGAGGCTATAAACGAAGCTATTAAAAAAACTCAAGAACTGGCAGCAAAAAAATTAATCGAGATTTCATCACAACAACAACAAAGATAATCTCACAATAGCCACATTCGTGGGAAATTTATATGCTGAAATTATTTTCAGGAACTGCAAATCCCTTGCTTTCGCGAGAAGTGAGCGGTTTATTAAAAATACCTCTTTCAAAAGCTGTTGTAGTCCGTTTTGACAACAGTGAAGTAAAAGTATCCGTAAACGAAAAAGTTAAAGATGCTTTATGTGTAGTTATTCAACCGACCTCAAATCCCACTGATACTCATCTGATGGAATTATTTTATTTTGCCGACGCCTTAAAAAGAGGCGGTGCTAAAGAAATCATAGCAATTATCCCGTATTTTGGCTATTCCAGACAGAATAGAGAACATCTTCCTGGAGAAGCAGTATCGGCCAACGTGGTAATTCGATTTTTGGAAACAATTGGAATTAACGCCGTTTATACTGTTAATCTTCATGACGAGGGAACAGAAGGAATTTTTTCTATCACTTTCAAAAATTTATCGGCATTTAATATTTTAGGTAAAGAAGTAGCCCATTTTCTAAAAAATAATAAAAATTTGGAGGAGGTGGCGATTGTTTCTCCGGACCAAGGTGGAGTAGAGCGGGCCCAAAATTTTGCCGAAAAGTTTTTCCACACAAACAAGGTCGATATTGCGGTAATCGAAAAGAGACGTAATTTAAATGTTCCTCACAAATCACAGGCTCTAAATCTTTTCGGAAAAGTAAGAAACAAAACGTGCATATTAGTTGACGATATAATTACTTCCGGAGGCACGCTTGTTCATGCTGCCGATTTTTGTCTCAAAAGAGGAGCAAAAAGAGTCCTTGCTTGTGTCGTACATCATGATTTTTCCCCGGGAGCTGCCGACACTCTATCTAAAAGTAAAATTGAAAAAATATTTATGAGTAATACTATCGCCTTAAAACCAAATCAAAAATTACCTCAGTTAAAAGAGATTTCCATTGCCCCCCTCCTCGCCCAAGAAATCAATAACCTAATTTAACTGCTTAAAATTCGTTTCTGCCTTCTATCGATTTCCTAAGAGTCATATAATCTGCATACTCCAAACTTGCACCTATTGGCAATCCGTAAGCCAAGCGAGTAATTTTAAATTTTGCTCTGGTTCTTTTTTTTATTTCTTTCAATCTGTCTCTGATAAACATCGCCGTGCTTTCTCCCTCCATATCCGGATTCATAGCGAGAATTATTTCCTTTACTTTAAACTTTGGATTTTTGACTTTGGACAGTAGATGTTCTATATGGATATCCTCAGGACCGATATGATTTAGAGGGTCAATTTTCCCGTGTAATACGTGATAAACGCCTTTATAAATATTTCCTATCTCAAAGGAGAGTAAGTCTAATACTTCCTCAACTACTGTAATCACCTCATGATCTCTTGAGCTGTCCTGATCGATATTACAAATTTCTTCCTCGGTCAAATTCAGGCAGTTTTTGCAAAACTTAGTTCTAGTCTTCAAGGTAGCCACGTTTTCAGCAAAATCTTTAAGATCTCTTTCCGGCAGTCTTAGAAGATAAAATGCCAGACGATTTGCCGTCTTTTCCCCAATTCCGGGCAACCTTTCAAAAAAATAAGCTATTTGTTTAAGATTGTTTGGGAGAGTACTCATTTTAAATATTTAAGTATGGGTGTCGAGAAGAAAGGGTTTCCGACAGCGCACAGCGATTTTTCCAGCCTGACGCTGGTCGCGAGCACTGGCGGGAATGAATTCGAGACAGGACCCATTCTTAAAAAATATTAAATTTGAATTATATCAACAATCACTAATGGTTTTCTTCCTCTTTTTTTAAAAAAGAAATCCTCCAAAATTTCGCCGGCTTCTTTTCTGACGTTATTTATATCAATTATTCTCTCGCCTCTTGGTTTCAGTATTTTTTCAAGCTGACGAACCGCATCGTTAAAAAGCATTTCCTCACCTGATTCATAGACAAATCCTTTCGAAAGAAACTTTGGTCTTATCGTCAGTTTTCCCTGACTGTCCAAGATTAGAACCGCTGCGACTATTCCCTCGGTTGCCAAGGTTTTCCGATCCCGCAAAACTACATTTCCCACGTCTCCTACGCCATATGCATCAACATAGATGTTTTTGGTCTCAACTGAATTTCCCCGATAACCCTTTGCTTTAGTAAACCAGACCGTATCCCCTTCATTTAATAAAAAAAGCTGTTCTTTTTTATATCCCAGTCCCACAACTAATTTTTGATACTGGTGTTGATGTCTAACCGTGCCTCCAATCGGTATAAAATATTTAGGATCGGTAAATCTGACCAGAAATTTCAAATCTTCTTGGTTTCCGTGACCGGATGCATGCAGTTGGTCCTGAATATCTGAATAAATAACATCAGCTCCTAAAAGCGAAAGCTCTTCGATTAATGCATATACCTCATTTTCACTTCCGGGTATCGGATCAGAAGAAAATACTACCTTATCTCCAGACTTAATCTTAATATTAGAATTCCGATTATTGGCTAACTTGGATAAAGCAGAACCGTACTGACCTTGTGATCCGGCAGCAATAATACAGACTTTATTCGGCGGAAGACGCAGGACATCTTCCTCTTTGCTAGTCAAACTTTCCGGTATTGGCAAATAACCGATATCCGTGGCAATTCTTGAATTTTCCTTCATAGACCTGCCTAAAAAAACTATTTTTCGATTAAATTTGATAGCGGCCTCAACACACTGCCTGATGCGCGAGATATTGGAAGAAAAGGTAGTCATGATAAACTTACCCTTGGTTTTTCGCATCTCATCTTCAAAAGTTTGGCCTACTATACTTTCAGAAAGGGTTAAGCCCTCGCGATCCGAACCCAGGCAGTCAGATAATAAACAAAGCAGGCCGTCTTTGCCTGCTTTGGTAATAGCGTAAAAATCAGGATGTTTACCGTATGGCGGAGTTAAGTCCAGTTTAAAATCGGTTCCATGGTATATATTCCCAACCGGCGTCTTGATTAATATATGAAAAGTATCGGGAATCGAATGAGTCACCCGGATAAAATTGATCCTGAATTGGCCAAAGCTATATTCTTTATCCTGCTGTAATTCATTGAGATTTACCTTTTGATTAAATTCCCTAAATTTATTTTGGACAAAAGCGGTTGTCAGGCGGCTGGCGAATACCGGTGGCCTTCCGAGCGTATCATAATGATAAGGTAGTGCTGACGTATGATCTTCATGTCCGTGAGTTAAAATAACGGCTCTTATCTTGTCTCTTTTGTCGGCTAAATATGCGACATCCGGAATCACAAAATCAACTCCCAGTTCCTTTTCCAGGGGAAAACCGATTCCGCAATCAACAATTAAGATATCTTTTAATTGCTCACCCTCATATAGTTCATAAACATACATGTTTTTAGTAACACCGATAACCCCACCGAGAGGAACAAAACGAAGCTTGTAGTCCATAATATTAAATATAAAAAATAAAATATAAATAGCAAATATAATAAAAATTCATATTTAGTCTGTATATTTTATATTTGAACTTTAATTTTTAGTATTAAAGACATTATACCAGCTGATATACTTATATATATGCAATTTACTCAAAAAAAAATAAGAGAAAAGTTACAAGAAGTCATGGATCCTGAACTCAATATTTCGATTGTCGATTTGGGATTGGTCTATAAAATAGAGCAACTTAAATCCGGAAGGATAAAAATTCTCATGACCTTGACGACAATTGGTTGCCCCTTATTTTCTTTGATAGAAGAGGAGGTAAAAAGCAAGCTCAAAGAACTCGGAATACCCGTTAATAAAATTGATCTGGAACTCACCTTCGATCCGCCCTGGTCAATGGAAAAAATGTCCGAAAGAGCCAAAGCAATGTTGGGAATTTAGAAATAAAATGGGTGTCGAGAAGAAAGGGTCCCGGCAGCGCGCAGAATTTTTCCAGTTTCTTCTGGTTCGAGCACTGACGGCAATGAATTCGAGACAGGATCCATTTTATAACTATGGTCAAACAACAACTAGAAGACACTTTTGAAAAACTTGTCGAACAGGGAGCAACGCAAGCTAAAAAAGCCGGTAAGTCTGCTGTTCAACAAATTTCTTCAACAATAAGTCCGACCAAGATGTGGGAACAGATCCTAGGTGTTTCCTCTCAAACCCCGGATAGCAATGACGAATCCTCCAAGCATAAAAAGAGTATGATATCACAACAGGAAGGCAGGAATCCCGAAGTTAAACGAGAGAACAGGCATACACCGCTTAATCTCGATAAATTGGCTAAAAGTTATCAAAATAACGATAAACAAAAAGCCGAAATACTAAAACAAAGATTATTCCAATTAGTCAAACGGGGAGAAGAAGAAGTTTTGCAGCAAAACAAACAGGCAGAAAGCGAAAAGAAGAGAAAAGAAATCCACGAACTGCAAGAGAAAAAAAGAAAGGAAGAGGCAAAAAAGAAACAAGATCAGACCACAGAAATACCAAAAGGCAGGATAAGAAGAAGCATTTTTTCACCGAAAAAGGTCGCTCAGCGTCAACATGCCGAAGTTAAACCTTCATCCGGAAAACAGTGATATAATAGTTCAAACGGGACGTAGTTCGTCGGAAGAACGCTCGGTTCGGATACGCCTGCACTTACCGTAACGGGGATTGGCGCAGCGGTAGCGCGCACGGTTCGGGACCGTGAGGCCGTGAGTTCAAATCTCACATCCCCGACATGAAAAGTTTAGGCAGACGGAGCCGAGAAGAAGTGGGCTAAAGTCCCGAGCGAAGTCGAGGGATTCAATTCCCTCCGTCCCGACTAATATTATGGGTCTTTATATTTAAATATAAGTCAACCTTAAATCAGTCGATTTTGTTTTATTAACACAGAAACTTTTTAAATTAAAAACATGCTAACCGAGAGATATGAATTTAACAAAAAATGGTTTGGCCTGGTTCCCGTCTATTTTCATTGTAAAAATAACCGCAGTTTGGCCTAAACTAACAGCATAAACCTTAATTTATCAGACTAAATATTTAATTGCTAATCTGTGGATCGTTTCTATTTAGGCTACTATATCAAGCCGAAACTTGGTGTATATTATAAACTAACCCAACCATTTTATTTTATTACCAAAAAATATTTTTTGGTAATAAAAGCTGTCACCTCGATCTAAAATCCCCATAATCCGTGTTCTGTAAAAATTAATTCCGATTTAATTAGCTTGATTGTTTTAAATTACTTCAAGAGTTGAAATCTCAAATCCTAAGATATATTCTTGGCGGCGATTATCAGATTTACATTGCAAAAAATATTAAATACTATAAGATATACAAATAATTAATTTTAAAAAATCTTACCTGTCCTGTCTGTTGAATTAAAATATTTTATTTCTGTAAAAAAAATTATTAATTGGTGTTTTAAAATGAGGACACCCCAGATTTTTACTTAAAATAACAGGTTTATTGAGTACGTCCGATTTTTATCAACCGTAAAAAAGACGGCAGAAAAAATAGTAATAATCCGTTAAATTTACTTAATTTCACAATCGCACTTTATTCTTCGAGTGACCCCGACTTAATCGGGATAATCAAGGAATTCTCAACACCGTCAGATACTGGACAATACACAACTGATCTCAAACAGTAAAGCCTTATGAAACTTGCGTTGCATAATATATTTTTAATACATAATTTCATAGGACAAGAAATAAAATACCTCGCAATAAATTGACGAGGTATTTTGTTGCTGGTTGTATTATTTCTCAGTTCATCCTCGCTTCAAGAAGCGAGGTATTCACCTAGCGCAATAAAATTCAGAATAAGCAATAGTTGAAAATATTTTTACGATGCATCTCATTCAAGTTTTATCCTAATATTTATTGGCAGCATATCTGGATAATGATCAATTTTGCTTGGTCAAAAATATTGACTGTTAATAAAAATACACTGATCGGCAATAAAGTACGATCAATTTTATTGACCTTTTGCAATTTTCAGGCTAGGGTGTATACTGAACAGCATGAAGCTATATAATAGTCTAACAAGAAGATTGGAAGATTTTAAGCCCTTAGAGGATCGAACCGTAAAGTTCTATCACTGTGGTCCAACCGTCTACTGGGTACAACACATCGGTAATTTACGCGCCATGACCTGGGCAGACCTTATTAGACGAAGCCTTATCTTTCTGGACAATAAAGTAATCTTTGTGAGAAATTACACCGACGTTGGTCATCTGACTAGCGACCAAGACGAAGGAGAAGACAAGATGGAAAAGGCATCTAAAAGGGAAGGCCTAACACCAGATCAAATAGCAGAAAAGTACATAAAAATCTTTGAAGCTGACACCGAGAAATTAAACATTCTACCTCCCGGCTTCAAACCGAAAGCCTCCGAGTTTATTCCACAGATGCAGGATATGATAAAAATTCTACTTGACAAAAATCATGCCTACTTTACTGATTATGCTGTTTATTTCGACGTCAGCTCATATAAGAATTACAACCAACTTAATAGACAAAATATTGATTTAAATATTGCCGGAAGCGGCAAAGGTAAAATTGATGATCCGCAAAAAAGACATTTTGCCGATTTTGCTCTCTGGTTTTTTAAAAAAGGTTCGCACAGGAACGCTCTCCAGACCTGGGCCTCCCCTTGGGGAGAGGGATTCCCTGGCTGGCATATCGAATGCAGCGTCATGGCAAAAAGTCTACTCGGACAAACGATCGATATTCACATGGGCGGAATAGAACATATTGCAGTACATCATACTAATGAAATAGCACAAAGCGAAGCTGCCAACGGTGTAAAATTTGTCAACTATTGGCTGCACAACGAACACCTAAGTTTTGAAGGGGAAAAAATGGCCAAGTCAAAGGGAACAGGCTTCACTCTTGCTGAAATTCAGGCGCAAGGTTTCGATCCGTTGGATCTTCGCTATTTTTATCTCAATGCACACTATCGCTCCAAACAAAACTTTACCTGGAACGGACTATCGGCAGCCAGAGAAGGATATTTCAATTTAAAGAATTTTGTTTTCTCCTTGCGAAAACAAACCCAGAGATCGGTGCTTTCGAAGGAAAAATTAGCCCAATTAGATACTTACCGACAGAATTTTTCTGAGTTTATCTCAAATGACTGTCAGATCCCGCAAGCCCTGGCGTTAACCTGGACAATGTTAAAATCAAGTATCCCTTCTACTGATAAACTTGATCTGTTATTTGAATTTGACCAAGTATTCGGTTTGAAACTTAATGAATTTAATGAAGAGAAAATTCCTCAACAAATTTTACGTCTAGCAAAAGACAGGATTGAAGCGAGAAAAAAAGGAGACTTTGAACTTGCCGATAATCTTCGTAAACAAATAAATGAAAAAGGATTCATTATTGAAGACATCGACGACGGATTTAAAATTAAAAAATCCATTTTACTCTTGCAAAAATAATAAACCTCTGTTATATTATTCACTTAATCATGAAAAATCAGGTTTGGTCAATTAAATACTTCCTTTTTCTCACCCGATAAGGGCGGGAGGATTTATTGATTGATTAAACCTTTTCATAAATTTACCTCCCAGAACTAAGGGAGGTTTTTTTTATATGAGTGAAGAAACAAAAAGCCAAAGACTTAATATAGCGCTAGATGAAAGACAATGTGTACCGATTGGATCTACTATTTTATCTCACAGCTTACCAAGCCAAACAGTCGGACCAGAAAAAAATCCCATCAAATTGCTCATTAGAGAGTATGGAATTCCATCTGCAACTGAAATATCGATGGACGAACCGCGATCAATGGTTTTTCTTGAAGACGTTTCCAATGGTGGATGGGAAGCTGCGTTAATCAAACCCGAAAAAGATAGTCAAAGGGCTGTCGGATTTGAAATCAAGCCCGGAGAATTTCAAATAGCTGATGGTTCACCTACCTTCAGAGTTTCAGAGTTTGAATTAGATCAAACAAAAGGTTGGATTAAATTACCCGCCAACCAACAAAGTATTTCGAAAGCAGCTTTTGCTTTAAGTGACGGTTCGGAATTTTTAGCAGGTCTAAGCAATGGAGGATATGAAAACGATTTTCCTCAAATTAAAGGGGGAGTACCCTTCGTCTATGAAATACATAAAACAAGCAATGTAGCGTTTGTCCACTGGGTAAACGACGAAGGTTTATGGGAAACAACTACTTTTCCTTTAGATCAGCTGAGAACAGTTGATCTTTTACGAGAAATTCAGGTCGTTTCTTCTCTTGATCAGGAAATGCTTGCAAGTTTTCGTGAGGAAATTGGCATCTATAACGAAGAGGTCAGGTCTGGATTTGTATCGGATGTGCCTGACCCACTAGAGGGAATTATATTAGGTGAAAATCGTCAGGAAAGATACCGGAATTTTTATTTGAATGTCTTATCTGAAATCTGGCCTCCGACACCAGATGGCGGTGAATATGCCGACGATCTGCATAGATCTGTAAGATTTGATTCAGGGGATTTAAGCGGATATACGCAGTTCGGTCCTCATAATCGAGATTTGGCAAACTTAACTCCTTTAGAATTTGAGCAGGTAGTAGATAAATTAGGCACCTCGGACTATGTCAGAGTCAGAGCTGTTCCACCCCATATTATTTCATCCAATATTACAATTGTTCCTACGGGAGGTTCGTGCGTTATAGAAACGCAGGGAGAAAGAACTATTGCCGAAATTAAAAAAGGTGTTGAAGAAACAAGATTACCGTCTCAATTTTTGCCCGACTTTGCCAGGAGAGTTGCGGGTTTTGGCCCAACCATAACCCATATTTCGGGTGGGATTTTAGGAGGTCAGGACGGATTGGTTCATTTTAATGAAAGCGATATGTGGACAGAAAAATTGGTAAGTTACGGAATTCCGAAAGAGGAAGCACAAAGCATAGTTTCTACCTCATATGAAAGAATAAATCATGCACTGGATAAAAGATCACGCTTAATCAATCCGCGTTCCGTTATGTTAAATATCAATTTCGACGAACTCGACTTAAATCCCAATATAAAAGAATGGGTAGAAAGACTTGGAATCCCTTATAATCCTGTACACAGGATTCAAGAAGTTATCTATACATATGTTGGACCACGCCAACTTGAATTATTAAAAAATGCTTTAGTTCACCGCCTGGGAAATGGGGGATTAACCCAGGAAGAAATGGAAGTTGCCCGAAGATTTCTTCAGGCTGACTTTCAAGTGCGAATGAAACAGATTGACCACGGTCGATGGGGATCAATGAATCTACCCAAAGAGGTGCTCGTCGGTTTAAGAGAACCAAATGTAGATGAATTGTCAAAAATGACTGAAGATCCTGCCTTCAACCTGGGTGTAAGATTGATGCGAGATGTAAATATTGCCCAGTCTGACGGTGGCGCAACCGCTTTATATTTAGGATTTGCAGATCTTCCCGGAGACGGAAATCGCGTCCAACATGAAGACAGGGATATGGGTCATAGGTTTAAGGGTAAACCGGGTGAACAAACGTTTCTTGATTCGGTTGAGGCACAATTAAATTCACCTGCCCGATTACATCGGCATAACGTAGATGCCCACCTGCAATATTTAAGTTCTTTCTTGGTCGATAACAAAAAAGCCAAAGAAGCTCTCGTTCAGAAAAAAGCCAGCCTTCTAAAGACTATCGGTCCAATACAAGCTGAAGAAAAAAAGCAGTTAGGAATTATCAGTCAGATTGGAGGTAAAATAGACAAATTGACAAGTCAGAAAAATTTGCAACAGGCTTTTTCCGAAATTGTGGATTATATCCTAAATCCGGAGGAAGTTGCTTTGGCTCCTGAACATAGGCTAGCGGTTAAAACTTTAAAAGAGCAAAAACAAAAAGCTCTGGAATCTATATTAAGCTTGTCTGAGGAAGAATTAAAACCAGCAGACCGTGAAGATATAGTCCAGATTCCAATTCTAATTAATATCCTGGATGCAATTGAAAAGGGTGAACAGATCAATGTGGATTTATCAGCAATTGAAAATGAGTTAGCTGACACACAGCAAAGTGCGGAAAAAAGTGTAACCGATCTTAATTCGCAGATCGCACTTAAACATCAGGATCTAACCAAATCCAGGTCATCATTGTCCCAAAGTCAGAAAACATTGACTGTAATGCAACCGCAAATTCAAAGGGTTGAGTTAATTACAGAGAAATTAAAAATTATGACGGATGCAAATATCTTTCCTTTAAGTGAAAACCCGATAGTTTATCATGCCATGAATTTTTTATGGGATTCAGACTTTGTCTTCTTTCTGAACGAAGCTGCCAGATTGCAAAGCGAACAAAAACCTTTAAGAGAAGGTATTGATATGGAAATATCTAGACTTCAAAACGATATGGAAATAAGATTAAAAACATTGCAAGGTGCTGAAGACGGAAAACGGAAAGCTGACGAGTTAAGACTATCGACAACTGATCAAATAAAACAGCTTAAAAACCAGCGCGTAGCTTTAAGGGAACCCTATACAAATGCTTTAAGAGAACTGATGCTGAAAATATTTCCCAAACTGGAAACTTATTTACTTTATCTTTATGATAAAATTGACGATCAACAAGCTTTTGCAATGAGAGAAACCAGAGTTTTTAGTATTTAACAAATCATATGTTATTAAATGAAGTATTAACCATCTACGATTATCTTGACCGTTCAGGTAAACCGGGAAAAAATTTAATCCTGTTATTTAAAAAACATAAAGTCGATCAAATACTTCTTAAAGAAGTTAAAGAAAAAAAGGGCAAAACCGAGTTCATAAAAATTTTAATTAAAGGGAGGAAGGGGGAGTCAAAGAGAGGAGATGCTCCGACATTGGGTATTATCGGACGCCTGGGTGGAGTAGGCGCGAGACCAGAAATAACCGGTTTTGTTTCGGATGGAGATGGCGCGTTATCTGCTCTTTCAATCGGACTAAGATTGGTCAAAATGGCACAATACGGAGACAGGCTTGAGGGTGATATTATCGTTGCCACCCATGTCTGTACTAATGCACCAACTATGCCGCATGACCCGGTACCCTTTATGGGTTCACCCGTTGAACTTTCAACTATGAACAGATACGAGGTTGACCCAAGAATGGACGCAGTTCTGTCAATCGACACATCTCGTGGAAATAAAATTATCAACCATGTCGGGTTCGCTATTTCTCCTACAGTCAAGGAAGGATATATATTGCGAATTAGCGATGATCTATTAGCCCTGATGGAACAAACAACCGGAAAATTACCTGTTACTTTTCCAATTACAGTCCAGGATATTACTCCCTATGGTAATGGACTGTATCATTTTAACAGCATTATGCAACCTGCCGTGGCTACTAAGTCTCCGGTTGTCGGTATAGCCATAACCGGTGAAGTGCCCGTTGCGGGTTGCGCTACGGGAGTAACCAATCCTGTCCAAATTGACGCAGTGGGTAGATTCGCTATCGAAGTTGCCCAAAGATTTGGACAAAATAAATGTCAGTTCTACGATAAAAAAGAGTTTCCCCTCATCGTTAAAAAATACGGCAGTCTAGCTAAGTTACAGGAGCTTCGTTAATTTTATGATAGATGAATTTCTGCATGCCAACCGCGGCGGAAGGAGAACTCCGAGAGAAGCTAGACATGATCACTGGTCTGGCATAAAGTTTTTCAGGGGAGCTCCTCTTCCTGATCAAGAAACCTTGAATAGACTTATTCCTACAATATCTGTAGATAATTTACGTGAAGAAAAACACGTTTGGAGACCGGAAGAAACAGTCGAGGCGGGAAGAATATTTTTTGGACTTGAAACTGCTAACAATAAAAGATCTGGTATTGAGGTGATCGGTGAACCGCAAAGCGGAAAGGGCACTATCCTTTTTGGCCTGTCAGAAATATGTGACATATTAAACATTGGTTACTTATTTATCGACGGACACCACCAAGAGGTTAGCGGTATTGAAGTTGCGGATGCTATTCATAAAGCAGAGAGATTAAGAATTCCTATATTTTTCGATAGTACCGACTATCTTTTTTTAAAATCCCGCTCGACTGGAAGATCAATATCTCAACAATTTCAAGATGAGAGAGTTCCGGTTATTATGAATGCAATAAACAATGCGTCAGTCCCAATTGCAATCACACGCCATGATGATCAATGGGCTGAAGAATTTTTAAACTTAGATTTAAGAGATAAAAACAATGCTGTTTTAGAAACTTTTCAAACATATACTTTACCTGCTCAACTGCAATCTGACGCCTCACGACATAGATTTCTGCTTGACGGTGGTCTTCCAGAAACAATTGCAAGTTATCTTCTTGGAATTAAATTCCATAATCTTTCTGAATCAGCTTTAGCTTCGCTAATCAACGATATTTATTATCCGACAATTCCTACTGAAAAAGATTATGAAATTGAAATTAATAAGATTCTTACCGGACTGCGAACTTTTGCGGTACTTAAAGATCTAGTGAGGGGTGAAAAAAATCATACTATTAACTGTGTTGAAAAAATTTTAGATGCAAATAAATCAGAGGATATACGCATTCTGGCAATAAAAGAATTGGCTTGGTTAATACTTAATCTCTACGAAAAAAGTTTAAAACTAACCCAAATTAGAAGAAAAAAGGTTAAAATATAATAATTAAGCCATGGTAAATAAACGCATCCTTCTAATCAGCAATTCTTTGGTTCATGGTGGAGGATATCTTGATCACTGTGCCGACGAAATTTTCGATTTTCTAGGAAAAATAAAATCTGTTCTCTTTGTTCCCTATGCATTAAAAAACAGGGATAAATATGAACAGACTGCTGCCGAACGATTTAAGAAAATGGGTATTATTCTTTCCTCGATTCATCGCAAAAAAAATCCGATCAAAGCCGTTTTGCTTGCCGAATCAATCTTCATCGGCGGCGGAAATACATTTAGACTTTTAAGCGAACTCTATAAAAACAAATTGCTCAGTTCAATTCGAAAAAGAGTTAATTCGGGGATACCTTTTATTGGCTCAAGCGCTGGATCAAATGTTGCTTGTCCGACAATTAAGACCACCAATGACATGCCAATTATTCAGCCACAAAGCTTCAAAGCCTTAAATCTGGTCCCTTTCCAGATTAATCCGCATTATATTGACTCCGATCCAAAATCCAAACACATGGGTGAAACTAGGGAAACAAGAATCAAAGAATTTTTGGAAGAAAATAAAACATCGGTGCTGGGACTACGGGAGGGTAGCTGGCTTAGGGTAGAGGGAAAGAATATAAAGTTGAAAGGAACTGGCGGTGCAAAATTGTTTGAAAGACAAAAGGATCCAAAAGAATGCAGTAACAGCACGAATTTAAATTTTCTATTAAAATAAGTCCGACATTTTTCATTTAATGAAAAAACCTATGACCAAAGACAGGAGAATCGCTATCGAAAAACTACCCCAGAACCATTTTGTACCCAGATACCTCAATGATGCCGGCACCGCATTGGAACCATTTACCGGTCCTCACATTGAGAAACCGGTTGTCTATATCCAATCTGCCATTAGCGGTAATCTCAATCCGCAGGTTTTTGCCCGTGCTAAATTAAGGCAACTAGTTCAATTAAGTGAGCTCGCGCCAGACATTTTCGGAATTCATTCTTTTGCAGGTCCTGATGCTCCTGGACAAATAATGAACGAAAAAGCAGAAAAAGAATCGGTGCCATTTATTCTTACTAATATACGTAAGGCTTTTTTGGACGGTTGGACTGGAGTTGTTATTAATGATTGCATGGCCGACCCAGGACTTGAAGAGGGTAGGAGGATGCTACAAGAACTTGGAGCTACAGGAAAAATGGAGATGGTCGCTCCAGCTGAGACAAGCCTAAAAATGACAGCAAATAAGTTTGGACTGTTTGCAATTGTTGGAATTGCAGATGCTAATGCAATCTTCGAACGCCTGGCAAGATCGTATGGCGTATCCAACCGTCTGGTTGATATCGTTCTAGAAGAAGGACTGGTGCCTTCAGCTCTTCACGACTTAACAGAAGTTGCTGAAAGTTTATTCGGCAAAATTGTCACCGCTCAAAAAAAAGGAGCTAATGCTGTTGTTTTTGGTTGCACGACTCTTGGAGGAGTCGGAGATGAATTGATGCGACTACATGAAAAAGAACTGCGAGGATATCCATTGATTGAACCTATTCCTGTAACTCTACTAACTGCCGTAGGGAAGGTTAGAGAGATGTCAAATCTTAATCAACTAAAATAACAGTTTCACCTCCCCCTGACCCTTTAGCTAATGTCACTTTTTCAATATTTCCCGGCCTTACCCTAACATAATGGATATGACGAGCAAAAGGTGCCACATCTTTACCTACTTTATCAACCTCGTCTTCAGATAGGTTAATCTCCCAAGTTCTGATCTCGACCGGGTGATCGGGAAGAAGGGGATGGCTTAACTGATTCTTAATTGGTGCAACGGCAACTGCTGTAGTCTCGCCCCTTTGAACAGCATCGAGAATTTCTCTGGCTTTCTGATTTTCCGACGGAGCTGCTGTCCCTCTTCCTCCCCAACGCTGAAATCCAAATCCTTTAATATAGTAGGTTCCGATTAACTCCTCAGGAAATTTAGGTTGCTCTTTATCAAGATAAAACTGTTGGGGTAAAACTTTTTGAATTTCTCGAATCAGAGAAAAAATTTTTCTATGCGTTAAATGCTTATTAAATATTAATTTTATTAAATCGGTCCAATTACCAAAAGAACCACTTTCCAAACTTTTCTTTAGGAATCCCTGTCTGTCTAATTCAACTATATCCTTGCGAATAGAGGTAGGAACTTTATCCAGGAGTCTTACTTCAAGACTTTTGTTAAATATTTTTTCCATTAAATTTAAGTCTCTTAATCTGGCGAATAAGGGCTTATTTAAAAATACAAGGTCTTTAGCCTGATCTCCTAGTATAAAAACGTTATTGCTTCTTTTAAGAAAAGATTCTATCAGGGATCCATAATTTTTCATTTTAAAGGTATTGGGTGAAGTGACTTGCCAGAGTATATCTAATTCAACTTGTCTCCCCTCGACAGTTGTAAAGAAAATCCCCCCTTCTCTTACAATTAGATCATCTTCCGTTATTAACTGTGCGTCAAAATTTTCACTAAAAATAGCGGCTAAGTTTTTTGAATCCAACATATCTTTTCTTTCATACAGACCTTTCTGGTCAACAAAAGTCGCTGGGATTAGAAATGCTATGCTGGGTTTTTCTTTGGGAGTCAGCCCCAATCTTTTGCAGTGTTCCAGGTATTCTTTTGTTACTGCTTTATTCAAATTTGCTTCTCTTTGTTCTCTAACTGCTGTCCCTAATTCTTCCCGTGATATATTCATAATTGTCTCGGCAATTTTTATCACATCGGCTCTGTCGCCGCCATTTCGATCGCCTTCGGTAAGAAATAACTCACCTTGATCAGTTATCATAAAGTCCCATGCAGTATCTGCACCCAGAGAAACTGCATGTGAATCCTGTTCGTATTGTAAATGGTGATAGAATTCTAAAATTAATTGGTCTACGGGTCCGGCAGATGACTCCAATAAATGTCTGACATCCTCATCACCAGCCTTATATTCTTCTAATAAAATCTTGGCCAATTTGGTGAGCTTTCTGCTATAAGCATGTATCTTCTGTTCTAATATAGACTTAGGCAAAAACAATGGAGCTCCGATTAATGGTCTGGCAACCTGTTCACTAGTCAGCTGTAAAGCGGAAATATCATTTGGAGTTAACTTTTCCCAAAAACTATAAGTTCGGTCACCTGATTTATTGAGCGCATCGTTAGAAGCACGCTGTCTGTCTATGGGAAATTTGAATCGGTGCTGAGCCAGATTATTAATAACAGCCAATATTTCATCGCTAGCTCGTTCAACGACGGGATAGTTAAAATCCCAAGGTTGTTTATACCATTCTTCAGTTTTATTCGGTTGATCTACTCCAATACCGAAAACTGGGAGAAGTCCGCAATATGCCTGTCCGGATATCGGCCAAGCTCCGTTATGTTCGGCAGGGCCAGATAAAGATAGACGTGTCTCACCGACCGGCAACCTAGCATCGTCAGTAACCAGAAGCATTCTGCTTGGTTCTATACCTTTTTTTTCCAACCAAGGTATTAGCTCTTCTAGTGAAGCATTTATACCCCGACCGGGATAAACTAACGTAATATTCAATGTTTGGTCTTGACCTACTTTAACTTCTGCTTGAGTGCTGGCAACCCACATTTCATCAGTCTCCCACCTCTTCATATCTGTACCTTGGCGAACCGTCCACGGTTCAACGGCTAATGGAGGAGCTCCCAAACGTCCAGCCAAATTCCGAACTGTAGCCAAACCTAAATTGTGCCGTGTATCTTCGTGAATTCCTGCATCACCAATTTGTACAGTTCTGTTTAACCTTTCAGTCTCTGTCGTCAAAGCAGCCAAAGTGTAGCCATAGTTTCCAAGTCCGATTATTTGTAAACTGGGAGTTTCTGTTTTAATCTGAGTCATAGTTTGGAATTATTCAGGCACTATACTATTCAAAAAATTAATTAACACTTTTTCATAAAGTCTGACACTTTTTAAGCTTACCCACTCTTTTTCCGAGTGTGCGTCTCCTCCTAAAGGTCCAAAGGAAACCGCCGGAATACCTAAAGCAGAGTAGTACCGTGCATCAGTAAATCCCAAGTTTTTTCCAAATCTGTTTTTTATCTTTGCCACATTTTCAAATGTCTCGCTTAATTTTTTAATATAGAAATTATTTTCATTATTAATAGTAGGGCTATTGTTTCTTAATACCTTTATTTGTGCACCAATAAAAGTCTTCTTTAAAAACTTCAGTATCGATTTAACCGATGCATTGGGCAGATATCTTACATCAACCTTCAGAATGCAGGAGTCTGCTACTGAATTAATATAGCTTCCTCCGCTGATTTGGCTTAAATTAAACGTCGTTTTCCATTCATATTTCTTTGGATTTGGTCTTTTTTGTAAGAGTTTAACAATATTTTTATTCATCAGTTCTATGGCGTTTTTTCCCAACCATGGCCCGCCACTATGCGCCGCCTTTCCTTTTTGTACTATTTCAACCCATAAAGCTCCTTTAGCTTGAGTAAAAATTGTCAGGTTAGTGGGTTCACCTGTCAGAAAAAATTTAGGTTTATAATATTTACATAGTCTTTTTGTTCCATTTTCCCCCCCGATTTCTTCGTCAGTTACTATCATTACTCCAATTTTTTTTAATACGCTTTCACTTAACTCCCCCAAAATCTTACAAAAAATTAAAACGGTAATTTTCATATCGTAAACTCCTCGTCCGATTAATTTATCTCCTGTTCGTTTTAAAACAAAACTATCACCTGAACCCGGTACTACATCTATATGTCCATGAAGCATTACGGTAGCATTTTTAATACCTTTATAGCTAATAACGAGTGACTTTTTTCCGTTAAATTCATATTCCTTCAAGACAAGATTTTTGTATTTAGGTATAAGTTTTTTGCAAAATGAAATGGCTCTGTTTAAATCCGATTTGTTATCCCCAACTGATTTTATAGCTATATAACGTCTGGCTAAAGCAATTATTTTTTTCATTACTACTATAGGAATAGTTAAATCTTAACTCCGTCGATTAAAAAGGGATTTTATTATATCATAGAAGATCAACCGCATCAATCCTTTCTAGTGCTATAGGTTACAACTAAAATAGTTACCGTAACTAAATCCAATTCTGGCTTATAACTTTTTATAAATTCTTAAAACCGGGTGGTCGAAGACGGTCCAGGTCTCTTCGGCTTCTTCATCGGTAAACTCCAATAAAGTCTTTCCAAATAACTGGATTTTGGGAAACGAATTGAACTCGGCTACTTTGTTAAATCCAAGTTCGCCGGAAAAAAGCTTGTCATAATAATTGTTAAGTAGGGGATAGGCCTTTCTTAAATAACTACATCTGTCTTCATCCTCAATGCTCATTAATTTAAAATTTAACTCTCTGCTTGCGATTGGCAGAATCTCATCCCTGGGACAATAGTGGTTGGCGAATATCCTTCTTGAGGGAATGAAGATATAATCGGCTTTTGCCAGATTTTCCGGCAGTTGGGGTTGAAGTTCCGGATTTACATCCAAATCGTAAAAATTAAACGAGATATACTTTAGATTGCTGAATTGTTCTAATACCGCATCATTGCGATATTTAGGCGATGGAATGGGAACGTCTACGACATTCGCAGTCTCAGAAAGTATGTAACTTTTACTGGGAATATTTTTGTAAATCCACTCCGAAGCCGTAAAACGCACGTCGGGTTTTTGGTAAACGGAAAGATAGGCTATACCCGGGATTATTAATGCAAAAATTAAAATGCAAAATGCAAAATGACAGGTATAAATGTAAAATTTTTGATATTTGAAATGTAATTTAGATCTTTGATATTTGATATTTGATATTTTTCTCAAAAAAAATCGATATACTGAAACCAGAAACAAAACTCCTATTAACAACATCAACGGTAAAATTGGCGCAACAAATCTCGTCCATTTAGCATAAAAAAAGGCATTGGGTAAGAAACCTACAATAATTGCCAAGCGCAGTAAATTAAATTCCGGTTTAAAGGGCAAAAATAAAAATCCAAATATAAAAAATATAAAAGCAGGCCACCCCATGACATAAGGAAAAATTTTGTTGATTTGAAATATTATCGGGTCGACCATCTCAAATTGTCTGGTATAAAATGCTTTATAAGCGCCTACGGCAACATCCGATTCATACTTCATCGAACCCAAAAAGTCCGAAAAATTTATAAAATTATGCGGTGAAAACAGAATACTGAAAACAAGGGCAAGGACAGTTACATACCAAATTGATATAACCCTCGCTAAAAAGTTATTTCTGGTTTTATCAATAACCAGCGCAGCCGGAACAATCAAAAATAATAACGATGAAACTTTTGTTGCGACTGCAATTCCTGAAAAAAAGGCAACTAATATTTGAAATCGTGATACTGAAATCTTATTTTGAGCAAATTTAATACATAAATAAATTATTATGCTGTACAGCAACATTAACAAGGATTCGGTAGTTCCAAAATGTGAAAACTGGATAAAGAAGGGAGAAAAAATAAGAATTAACAACGATATTAGATAATAGATTTTTGATATTTGGATTTTTTTATCTTTTTGGTCATATCTGATATCTAATATCGAATATCTCTCTGATATCAGCCCAACTATTTTTAGTAAAACCAAGATATTTACGATTGATGCTAATGCCGAAATAATTCTAAGAGATATTGCCGCTTCCTCAAAACTGACCGGCGCAGTCAAATCTCCGTCAAAAAATTTTAATATAAAAACAATCCCGTATCCCAAATAAAGAGGAAACTGTCCATAGGCAAAAAAATTGGGATTAAGGCACTCTTTAATTTGAAATTTACCGCTTGAAAATTTAGGATCGTTTGGATCCCGATTAAATCGGGAGAAAATTGGAATTTTACAGTCAAACTGTTGAATTGCATTAGCCATATTTCGCTCATCGGGATGCATATGGTAGGGGAGACCCCAATCCAGTCCCACAAATCTGGTATAGATTAATATCCCTACAGCCAATATCCAACAGACAATTAATAAAGTTCTCTTGATTTTTGGCATACAGAATATTATTATATAGATTATTCTCAAATCGCAAATGAGTATTAGATTATGATTAAGTACGAACTAACCTTGCTCATTCCTGAAGAAGCAGAAATTATAAATTTAAAAGAATTAATCGTCCTCCTCAAGGGCAAAATTGAAAAAGCTGATGAATGGGGTAAAAGAACATTGGAATATCCGATTAAAAAAAATCTAAACGCATATTATTTTCATTTGCTTATCGAAATCGATCAGAAAAATATTGGCGAATTAAAAAAGAGACTCAATTTCAATGATAAGGTTATCCGCTATTTATTGTTAAAAATTTAAATTTAAAAAATGGCAAGCAGATCTTTAAACAGAGTCATTTTGATCGGAAATCTGACGCGCGATCCCGAATTAAAATATACGCCATCTGGCACTGCCGTTTGCAGCTTCGGTGTGGCTACTAACAGATCTTGGAAAACAGCAGACGGATCAACTAAGGAAGAAACTCAGTACCACAGAATCATCGCTTGGCAAAAATTAGCGGAACTTTGCGGAAAATTATTAAGTAAGGGCAGAAAGGTATATCTCGAGGGAAGGCTTGTTTACCGAACCTTTAACGGTCGCGACGGCGTACAAAGAACCGTTTCCGAAATTGTTCTGGATGATTTTATTGTCTTTGGTGATGGCAGAAAAACTGCTGTTGAAAGCGAAGCCGTTGTGGAAGAGGCTAAAACAGCCGATCAGGATACTGCTGGTGATCTAACACCTACGGAGGATATTCCTTCAGATCCAGAAAAAAAAGAAGTCTTAAAAAAAGATGATAAGAAAAGTGAGGAAGTAAATCCAGACGATATACCGTTTTAAAAGTTAGTCAGTTATTTGTTACTTAGTTAATTAGCTAATAAAATTCCAAAAAGCTAAGCTTCTAAGTCACTAATGATCTAACTAAATTATGAATAACTGTTTTTTTTGTCAATACAAGGTCGAGCCAAGTTATAAAGAAGTAGAAAACTTGACCAAATTTTTATCACCCAGAAAAAAAATTTTAGGTCGGGACAAAACAGGCATTTGTGCAAAGCATCAGCGTACCCTAACCAAACAAGTTAAATATTCCCGATTTCTGGCTTTAATGCCTTATGTCTCCTATCAAGGATTAAGATAAAATAGTTCGATAATTAAACTACGTATTCCCAACTTTTACTAATTGCTATAATTTAAATATGTACTTAACCGTGACTATCCCGGAAGATACAAAATGTTTGTTAAAACTAGGGCAGATTGTGGATTTTAACTCACCCTTTCTTGAAAACAAAATAATTTCTGACATTTCAATTCCGGTTGCAAATAAGTTACACATTCCTTCGGATAAAATCTTTAATTATTTAAAAAAATTTGTCGGAGACGCTATCGATTCAGGCGAAGTATTTGCCGAAAAAAAGAGTGTAATAAATAATTACAAGGTTGTTAGTGATTCCAAAGGAATTATAAAAGAAATAAATCATCAAACCGGTGAGGTTACAATTTCCACTTCAATTAGCCGAAGTGGTTATATCAAGTCCTATTTTAAGGGTGAGGTTGTAGAACTGGAAAAAAAATATCTGAAGGTTAAAACGGCTGAAATCCGCGAATTTAATCTTAAACAAGCAACTTCTGATTTTGGCGGAGAAACGATTTATCTTAAGGATTCAACTAAACCAATTTTTGCTACTCAATCGTCTAACAAAATCATGGTTACCGAGTCTGTCACATCCTATCTTCAAGCTAAAGCCGAAGCGCTTGGAATAAAAGGATTCGTTACTCTCAAGAATCCCCCACAAGTATCAAATTTAGCTAATGCCCTGATTAAAATCATCGATGATTTCAAAATGATCCTCCATCTGAATTTACCGTACTGTTTAATTAACAAACAATTTAGTAAGATATACTTCTATAAATAAATGGTAAGGAAAAAAATTACTAAAATTCTACTCATACTGTCAATTGCCATATTTCTTTTTGGCTTAGGATTTAGATTTAGCGAATACAAAAATAGAATTTCCGGTGTTGATCGTTTGAACACAGCGATCTTGAATGATTCAAATCAGCCGACCATTGATAAAAAAAATCTCGATTTTGCTCTTTTTTGGGAAGTCTGGAACGAGCTTGAAAAAAAATTTATAGATAAAAGCAAAATTGAGACACAAAAAATGTTCTATGGAGCCATAAAAGGAATGGTTTCCTCGCTCGAGGACCCGTATACTTTTTTTCTCACTCCTGAAGAAAACAAAGAAGCCAAAAACGATTTAGCCGGAAAATTTGAGGGAATAGGCGCTCAATTGGGACTCCAGGACAACCGAATAGTAATCGTTGCTCCGCTTAAAAATTCACCCGCACAAAAAGCAAATGTGCATGCCGGGGACTATATCAATAAAGTCGACGATCAATCCACTAAAGGCTGGACCCTGCCCCAGGCAGTTTCAAAAATTCGCGGACCTAAAGGCACAAAGGTAAACCTTATGTTAGAACGCGATTCAAAAGAGTTTCAAGTTGAAATAATACGCGATCAAATTATCGTAGAGTCGGTCGAGCTAAATTACGAAAAAAAAGGAAATCAGTCTTTCGCCTATCTGAAATTAAATCAATTTGGCGACAACACCAATGACGAGTGGGATAAATCAACCGATGAAGTCGCGAGAAAATGGCGAAACGGAGAGATCAAGGGACTTGTTTTAGACCTTCGAGACAATCCGGGAGGCTATCTTGAAAGTTCGGTATATCTTGCTTCGGAATTCCTCCCATTGGGTAAACAGATTGTCAAACAAACATCGACTATTCAGGAAGAAAAAATTTATGATGTCCAAAGGCGGGGAAGACTTTTGGATATACCCCTTATAGTATTGATCAATAAAGGATCTGCCTCGGCCTCAGAAATTTTAGCCGGCGCCTTAAGGGATTATAATAGAGCTAAATTGGTAGGTGAAAAAAGTTTTGGTAAAGGATCGGTTCAGGAAGCAACCAATCTCAGTGAAGGAGCCGGACTCCATATCACTGTAGCAAAATGGATTCTACCCAAGGGAGATTGGATTAATTCCAAAGGTATAGAACCCGATATTAAGGTAGAAAATAAAATAAAAGAAGGGTCCTCGCCCAGTCGTGAGACTGATACCCAACTTAATAAAGCGATAGATCAACTTATAAAGTAAAAAATCAGGTGGCGGAAGTGAAAGGGTTCCTGACAGCGCGCAGATCTGGCGATATTCACCGCCAGTCGAGCACTGGCGGGAATGAAACTTCCGACGGAATCTGATTTTTTGATATAATATTTTTATGAAAAAACTTCTTTTTTTACTTGCGGTTTTAATAATAGTTCTTGCCATCGGTCAAAAATCCAGACTTCCCTTTAACCTTCAGCAAACGACTCCCGGTCAAACTGTCGAAAAACAAACGGTTATCTATGAAGAGTCGGTAATCACAAAAGTTGTTGAGGAGTCACTTCCGTCGGTGGTTACAATCGGTATTAACAAAATGACTTCTTCCGGAGACTTTTTTGAAGTCGATCCGTTTAATCCATTTAGCCCATTTAGACGAATCCCTGGACGTCAACAAAATGTTGATCAAAATATAGGAAGCGGTTTTATTATTTCATCAGACGGTCTCATTATTACAAACAAGCATGTGGTTTCGGATTCGGATGCCACTTATAAAGTACTGTCTAATGACAACAAAAAATACGATATTACTAAAATTTATCGTGATCCTTTAAACGATTTGGCTATTCTAAAAATTAATGCTACCGGATTAAAACCGCTTAAATTGGGGAGCTCGAATAACTTAAAACTTGGTCAGATGGCAATAGCTATTGGGACGCCACTAGGGGAGTTTACCAATACTGTTACCGTTGGAATTATTTCCGGACTGGGTAGGGGAATTACCGCCGGTTCTCCTTTTGAGGGTTATGTTGAAAAACTTGATAACGTAATTCAAACGGATGCCGCAATTAATCCGGGTAATTCGGGCGGGCCGCTCTTAAATTCAAAAGGTCAGGCGGTTGGTGTCAATGTAGCCCTTGCTCAGGAGGGACAAAATATCGGATTCGCCCTACCAATAGATATCGTTAAAACACTTATCGATAACTTCAATAAACAAGGTGGAAATTTTGAGCGTCCTTATATTGGGGTGAGATATAAGATAATTGATAAGCAGACGGCTATACTAAATGAACTTGTTGAGGGCGCATATATAATAGAAGTAATCGAGGATTCTCCTGCCTATAAAGCTGGTATTCAAGAGGAAGACGTCATAATTGAATTTGACGGTCAAAAGGTAAAAGGCGGTGACGACCAGGGTTTAACAAAACAAATTATGGAGAAAAAGATTGGCCAAAGCATAAAGCTTAAAATCTGGCGAAACGGCGAAATTCTCAACAAACAACTCACCCTCGAACCCTACAACGAATAAATTTATTAGTAGACCCGGAAGAGTCCAAACTCGACCCTACATCTACTATTAAACAATAGAATTCCCAAATATTTCTTTTATTCCCTCAAATTTTAGTTTGTTAACCATATAGGTATCGATCGATATCTATATGGTATATTATAGATAAGGTGAAAAAAGCCGAAAAATCAAAGACTTTATCTCCTGACGAACAATTTAAACATAGGCAACTAAGAGAACTAGTATTGGCTGCACTAGGTGTGAGTGTTTTAATTGGAGGAATAGTGATTACGCCAAATTTCCCAATAGTAATGGGGTCGATTATTAGCTTGATAAAGGAATTCAAGAAAAAGGATATTCCTTCAGCAAAAATTAAGAGAGTCTTAAAAAATCTTGAAAGGAAAGAAATTGTCAGTCTACAAATAAAGAATGGTGAAATCTTTGTCAGTCTAAAAAATTGGTTAACACCTTCAACTGTCAAATATTCTCTCAAAGCCATTCTTGAATTAAAGAAAATGAATAAACAGTGGAAGGGTAAATGGTTTTTAGTAATGTTTGATGTGCCGGAAATTCAAAGGAACAAAAGAATATACCTGAGAAAATTTTTAAAGTACATTGGTTTTTATGGATATCAAAAAAGCGTTTACATTTTTCCCTATGAGTGTGAAAAAGAAATAGCCCTCATTAAAAAAGTCGTAGAAAGTGCAAAATACGTGAGCTACATCGTCGCCGAAAAAATCGAAAACGAACAATCCGCCAAAACTTACTTTAATTTATAATTTGTTTTCAATTATCTGAATTCATCCTTTGCTCTATATCAATCGTAATAATTTTTAACCATAACCATATAGGTATCGATCAATACCTATATGGTAAGTAACACACTAGCACAATTTCAAAATAAATACCGATAAACTATCTGTTAAAATAATCTAATTATGGGTTTTCTAAAAAGAGTGGAAAATACTTTGAGCTCATTCAGCGAATTTCAAAGAAAAAGGTTAGAAAATAGTCTAAGAAGGAAAGAAAATTTAATTATTGATGATCCTGCAATAAGTAGTGGTATTCCTATCCTAAAAACGGGTATAGAGCAAAATCACCTGTCAATTCCTGATTCGATAAAGAGCCTACCTTCGGATAAACAAATTGCATGGTTGACTTCTCAAATTGCCATAAAGTACATTCCTGACGGTGGAGAGTTTACCAAAGAACTTGACGCAGAAACTTTATCTCTTTATAGGTTGGTACTTGCTAAAGGAATCCTTCAAATTGAAAAACCAAATAGATCTTTAAAACCTGTTGCAGAGGAGTTAAATATAGGTTGGGCCGATTGCATTTCTATTTTTTACCAAGCCACTCAAATTGCTGTTTCTACAGCAATTACTATAGATTGAATAATTAACTCTCTTGTTTTCGAAATTATTAACCATATAGGTATCGACCGATATCAATATGGTTATATACAATTACTTCCGCTTGTATATTTAACTCTCGTTTGATAGTATTGTGCTACAAGTATGAAAAATAGATTCGAGAAATTCACAGAAATTCATCATCACCCTCTTAGCGGAGGGTTGTAACGTTTGTAATTATTTTTTGAATATAACCCTCCAAATTCGGAGGGTTTTTTTATGGGTTAGAAATTAGTAAATCATATGTTAAAAAAATATAATATTTCACTAGTTAGACCGGGAGGTAATGATACAGCCATAATTAATGGTTTTATACCTAACGGATTAAGAAAAGTACTAAATAAGGAAATTATTCGTAAATTTCCAAATGTGGAACAATGCGGTTTTTATGAGCAAAACGAAAATAAAACTGTAAATTTCTGCATGATGGGTGGAGAATTTAGTGGTAATGCAATATTGGCTTTGACATACCTTATTCTTAAAGGCGAATCAGGAAAATTAACCACTCTTTCGTCAGGAGCTAAAAAAGTCATTCAATCAGGCATCAATGAAAATAAATCTGTCTATTCGGAAATTCCAATATTCAAAAGCTACGAATCTGTAATGCAATTAACTAAAAATATATTTTTAGTCAGACTCAGAGGAATTAAACATTTAGTTGTCTATAAAAAAATAAGTAAGGATAAATCAGTTACTAAAGCAAAAAAATTATTAGAAAAATACGGTTTAATTAAATATAAATGCTCAGGCTGTATTTTTGTCGAAAAAGAAATATCTGGAGTCTTAAGAATTAATCCGATCGTTTGGATAAGAGACGTGAAAACTTTAACTTATGAAACAGCCTGCGGCAGTGGTGCAACTGCTGTTGGATTATCTATATTAAAAAATAGTATTTTAAACAAAATATCTTTGAAAATTAAGCAACCGTCAGGAAATTATATTTCAGTTAACGCACAAAAAAATAGAGACTCATTTACAAAAGTAGTAATTGAAGGTAAAGTAGAGCTGATAAAACCCGGTCAAAATTTTTATTTAGAAGTTTAGTATAATTTCAAACATGTCTACGAAAACCATTACACCGAGAATTTTGCCCGGATTCAGGGATTTTTTCGCCGAGGATATCTATGTCAGAGAATTCGTTATGAATACATTTAAAAAGGTATTTGAAAAATACGGATATGAACCTTTAGAAACCCCTGCTCTTGAATATACGGATATTTTTAAGGGGGAACTGGGTGAAGAAGCCGAAAAACTTTTTTACCGGTTTAAAGATAATGGCGGAAGAGACGTAATGCTTAAATACGAGGTAATGACTCCGATGTGCCGCGCAGTTGCTGAAAATATTAATAAAATAGTCTTTCCTTACAAAAGGTACCAAATTCAAAGAGTCTGGCGTTCTGACAGACCCCAAAAAGGCCGCTACAGGGAATTTACTCAATGTGACGCAGATACGATCGGTAGCGAGTCTGTAATATGTGATGCGGAATTTATTCAGATGGGAATTGAAGTTATGCAAAAATTAGGATTTGATAAGTTTCGGACCAACATTAGCAATCGCAAGTTTCTTAACGGGATAATTCAATTTTCCGGAGCTTCGGTCGATGATTTTATTTCTATATGCATGAGCATTGACAAACTCCCAAAAATAGGTAAAGGCGGAGTTAAAAAAGAATTGTTGGAGAAAAAGAGAGTTTCCGAAAAAGTTATTGTTGAAATTTTAAATATTGTACTCCACACCGCTTCCTTGTTATATTTAATTTCAAAATTCAAAATATTATTAAAAAATAGTCCAATCTCACAAGAAGGACTCAACGAATTAGAACAAATATTCAATTATCTTAAAAATGCAGGCGTAAAAGCTGAATTTTATCAATTTTCTCCATATATTGCCAGAGGCTTAGCTTATTATACAGGTCCAATTTGGGAAACAGAGATTTTGGATGGAAACGTCGGCTCCGTGTCCGGTTCAGGTAGGTACAATAATACAATCGGTAAATTTGTTGGAAAAAAAGTGCCAGCAACGGGTGGATCATTTGGAATTGAAAGAATAGTTGAAGTACTTAAAGACAGAAAAATGTTTAATTCATCTGTTTATGCTACTAAAATATTAGTAACTCTCTTTGATGCTTCTCTTTTAAAACAAACTGTGGAAGTGGCAAATATTCTAAGAAAAGCAGATGTTCCAACAATGCTGTATCCTGAAGCGGTAAAATTAGATAAGCAGCTTAAATACGCCGATAGGAAAGGAATCCCGTATGTCGTGATTGTCGGTCCCGAAGAAGTTAAAAAAAATGAAGTGAAGTTAAAAAATATGAAAACCGGCGAACAGAAAGAAATGAATGTCAACCAAATTGTTAAATTGCTTAAATGACAATAAACCCAAATGTTGTAATAATTGAAGCTATTCCGGGAGTCGGTGGAGACGAAGCTAAACTTTGGATGAAAGAACTGTTGCTTTCTTATATTCGGTTTGCACAAAGAAAAATGTTTAAATTTATTTACCTCGAAGAGAATGTAATTAAAATAACCGGAGAAAATGCTTTTAAATTTTATCAAAATGAAACCGGTGTCCATCGCGTACAAAGAATTCCCCGGACCGAAAGAAAAGGAAGACTGCACACATCAACGGCCGTAATAGTTGTTTTACCGCAAATAACTCAGTCTGAGGTGCGGATCAATCAATCGGAACTTGTCTGGCAATTTTACAGAAGCGGCGGACATGGAGGTCAGAATGTCAACAAAGTTTCGACAGCCGTGAGACTCACACATAAACTTACAGGTATAGTTACTACGGCAAGCCGTGAACGTTATCAGGAAGCAAACCGCAAAATTGCCATGGATCTTTTACTGGGAAAACTCTATCAGCTTGAACAGGAAAAGAAAAAAGGCATGATGCATTCTTATGTCAAGGATGTCGGCACCGGAGAAAGGGCCGATAAAATCAGAACCTATAATTTCCCTCAAAATAGATTAACCGATCATAGAATTGGAAAAAGCTTTCATAATCTCGAAAAGATAATTGAAGAAGGAAAATGGGAAAAGGTATTTCAAATTAAAAAATAAAATCTAAAAAGTAAAAAATATATAGAATAAAGCTAAAAATTTTTAAATATCGTTTTTCCCTTTTAATTTTTAAATTTTAAATGCTATAATAACTATCTTATGAAAACCAACATTCATCCGCAATTCTATTCCGAAGTAGTTGTAAGCTGTACTTCCTGCGGAAATAAATTCACCACCGGCTCAACCAAGCAATCAATAATAGTTGAGGTATGTTTTAAATGTCACCCTTTTTTTACCGGTGAACACAGATTCCTGGATGTCAAAGGCAGGGTCGACACCTTCCAAAAAAAAGTCGAAATGGCTAAAAAGTATAAAGCGGCTCAGTCTTCAAAGAAACACGCCAAAAAACAAAAAGAGTCAAAATCACTAAAAGATTTGCTAAGCGAAATTTAATAAGTTATAATATTGACTCACTAAGACCGCGGGTTTCCCGCTAAGGGCGGGATTAAAAAATATTTCCTGCGCAGTGAAAATATGGTAAACGAAAAAAAACTTGCCCTTGGACAAAAAATCCAAGATCTGCTCTCAAAATATCAAAACTTTGTCTTGATAAAAATAGACAAAACGAGTCACCAGACTTTGGAAAATCTGCGTAAAGAATTGAAAAAAAGTCAAGCCAATCTTAAAGTAATTAAAAATTCGCTCCTCGAAAAAACAATCAATAAACTTTCTAAAAAAATAAAGTGTTGGCAGAAATTGAAAAAACATTTCTTCCCTTTGCGCGATACCAGCGCACTATTGCTTCTGGAAAAAGAGTGGAGCACCGGATTAGCGTCTTTTTATCAGTTTATTAAAAAAGAAGTCAGTCTTTCTTTTAAATTTGGCTTATTAGACAATCTGACTTATCCAAGCGAAAGATTAGTACAAATAGCCCAATTGCCGCCAAAGAATCAACTCGTCGCCAATCTTGTCGGTTCTTTTAAGGCTCCGACCTCACGATTGGTGCACTCAATGAAGTTCAATGTTGCAAAATTAGTTTATATTTTGAAGGAAAAATCTAAAAAAAGTCATTGATTGTCATTTCCGTAAAAACGGGGGTCTGTCAGATTTACAAAACTGGATTCCCGTTTTCGCAGGAATGACGAAAAAGAACGGTGGTGATAATTTATGGCAGAGACAAAACTTTCTGAAAAATTACAAAAAATAGCCAAAGAGCTCGAAGGACTCACGGTCGTTGAAATGGCAGAGCTTTCTAAATATCTTGAAGATAAATTTGGTGTTATGCCAATTGCAACTTCAGCAGCTCCAGCTCAGACCGCCTCCGCTACGGCTTCGGCGGATAAAGAAGAAAAAACATCGTTCACGGTTATGCTAGCATCTTCCGGAGAAAATAAATTAGGTGTAATCAAGGCAGTACGAGAGATTTTACCGAATCTAGGATTGATGGAAGCTAAGAAACTAGTAGAATCCGCTCCCAAAGAGCTTTTAAAAGACGTTAAAAAAGATATCGCTGAAGAAGCAAAGAAAAAAGTCGAAACGGCAGGTGGTAAGGTAGAACTTAAATAAATTCGAAGCACTAAACTCTAAATCCTAAATAATATCAAAATTCAAATGTTTGAAATTCAAAACTCTTTATTTGTATTGATAATTTGAATTTGATTAATTTGGATTTTTTTAGAGTTTAGATATTAGAATTTAGGATTTTAGATAGCAATCAGCTTTGATTTTTGGTAGACTTTTAAGCTATGACTGTTGATAAAAAACAAGGGTACGGCGCGGATTCCATTGTAGTTCTTGAAGGACTAGAACCGGTAAGACGAAGACCCGCAATGTATATCGGGACTACCTCACAATACGGAGTCAATCACTGCCTTAACGAAATTGTCGATAACGCAATCGACGAAGCTTTAGCCGGCTTTTGCAACAATATCCAAGTCGTTCTTAACGAAAACGGTTATCTGACGGTCTTTGATGACGGTCGGGGTATTCCGGTTGACAAAATTCCAAAATATAAAACATCCGCTCTGGAGGTCGTGATGACAAAACTACACGCCGGGGGTAAATTTCAGGTAGGCGCATATAAAGTGTCCGGCGGCCTCCACGGAGTTGGAGCATCCGTAGTCAATGCACTTTCTTCTCATTTTATTGTCGAAGTAATACAAAACGGTCAACTTTATCGTCAGGAATATAAAAAGGGTAATCCCGTCTATCCGGTAAAAAAAGTTAACCAATCTATTCTTAACTTCACCTTTAACAAAGGTACTGCTGTTTCGTTTCTTCCTGACAAAGAAATATTTAAAGAAACGATCGAAATACAATACTCTATCCTCAAAAAACAGATAAAAGAACGAGCTTATTTGATAAAAAACATTTATTTTAAGATTTTAAATAATAAGACTAAAGAAAAACTTGCCTTCTACTTTGACGGCGGAATTATTTCGCTCATCAGGGATATTAATCGCGGAAAAAAAGTTCTTCATGATCCCGTCTACATCCACAAACAAATAGACGATAAGGAAATTGAGGTCGCCATACAGTATAACGACTCAATAAACGAACACGTATTTTCATTCGTAAACGTTATTAATACGCATGAAGGTGGTACTCATTTAACCGGATTCAGAAGCGCGCTGACAAAATCGGTCAATAATTACGCAAAAAAAATTTTAAGTGAAAAAGATATAGGAGATTCGTTAACCGGCGATGATGTCAAAGAGGGTCTTGCCGCGATAGTGTATGTAAAAATGCCCGCAACCAATCTGCAATTTGAAGGCCAGACTAAAACCAAGCTTGGAAATTCGGAGGTTCAAACCGTTGTTCAGCAAGCTGTGTCCGAATATTTAGATGTGTATTTTGAAGAAAATCCCAAGGTAGGTCGTGAAATTTTAGCCAAAATATTTTTGGCGCAAAAAGCCCGTCTGGCTGCTAAGGCAGCCAAAGAAGCTGTTCTAAGAAAAGGAATGTTGGAGGGTGCCACGCTGCCTGGAAAACTTGCCGACTGTTCGGAAAAAGACCCGGCAAAATCAGAACTTTTTCTGGTAGAAGGCAACTCGGCGGGTGGAACTGCAAAACAAGGTCGAAACCGAAAATTCCAGGCAATTCTGCCTCTTAGGGGAAAAGTACTGAATACCGAAAGAGCCTACCTTGATAAAGTTCTTTCTTTTAAAGAACTGAAAGACTTGGTTATTGCTCTTGGTATGGGCATTGGTGAAAACGTCGATTATCAAAAACTCCGATACCACAAAATTGCCATAATGACTGATGCCGACGTCGACGGTGAACATATCCGAACTCTGCTTTTGACCTTTTTCTTCCGGCACCTGCCGGATATTATTGTCAAAGGTCATCTTTACATCGCGCAACCGCCGCTCTTTAAAATACAGTCCGGAAAAAAAATACACTATGCCTTTTCCGATACCGAAAGGGATGGAATAATTAAATCTGTTTCCGAAGAACGATCAAATGCTCCGGCAATTCAACGCTATAAAGGACTCGGAGAGATGAACGCCGAACAGCTTTGGGAAACCACTATGAATCCGGACAACCGTATCCTTAAAAAAGTTATGATTGAGGATGCTCAAGACGCAGATTATGTTTTTACCATGTTAATGGGTGATGAAGTTCCTCCCAGAAAAAAATTTATCGTGACACATGCTAAGCTTGCTAATTTGGATATCTAGCGGTTATAACAATTATAAATTCTTGCCCTGAACCGATCTTGGAATTGGTTTAGGGTTATAACAATTATAATTATGGACTTAAAAAAACTTTCAGCCGGTAAAAATCCGCCGGAAGAGATAAATGTCGTAGTGGAAATTCCGCAGGGATCTTTTATTAAATACGAAATGGATAAGAAAGACGGATTTATCCATGTTGACAGATTCGCCTTCACCTCTATGGCTTTCCCGGGCAACTATGGCTTTATCCCCCAGTCGCACGGCGAGGACGGCGACCCTTTGGATGTCTTAGTAATCGCCACATATTCTGTGCAGTCTGGAACTGTTATACCGTCTCGTGTCGTCGGAATGCTGGAAATGGAGGACGAAGCCGGAATTGATACCAAAATCATCGCAGTGCCTCTTAAAAAAGTCGATCCTTTTTTCGCAAACATAGAAGACATCGATGACCTTGACGAAACACTCAAGAAAAAAATTCAGCATTATTTTAATCATTACAAAGAACTCGAACCGGGAAAATGGGTTAAGACAAAAAGCTTTCTCGGAAAAAGTGAAGCTTTGAAAGCGGTAAGTAAATCTCTAAAATAATTGTTTTGTCATCCCGAACTTGGTTTCGGGATCTGCAATTAAAAAAATAAAGTTGCTGAATAAATTCAGCAAGACAAAGTAAATTTATGTCAAATATCCAAAATACTGATATTGCATCCGAAATGAAACGGGCTTACCTTGATTACGCCATGAGCGTAATAGTTTCCCGTGCACTTCCCGATGTAAAAGACGGTTTAAAGCCGGTTCATCGCCGAATACTCTACGCTATGCACAAGTTGGGACTTACCTTCGGCGGACGTTATTCAAAATCCGCCAAAGTAGTCGGTGAGGTTTTAGGTAAATATCACCCTCATGGCGACGCACCCGTATACGAAGCGCTGGCACGCATGGCTCAGGATTTTACCATGCGATACCCGCTGATTCGTGGTCAGGGAAATTTCGGTTCAATCGACGGAGATCCTCCCGCCGCCATGCGATATACCGAGGTTAAACTCGCCAAAATTGCCGAGGAAATTCTGGTCGATATCGATAAAAACACGGTTAAGTTTATCGATAATTTTGACGGGAGTTTACAGGAACCTGTATTTCTTCCGTCTAAACTTCCCAATCTGCTTCTTATGGGCGCGGAAGGGATTGCTGTCGGAATGGCGACCAAAATACCACCGCATAACTTAACCGAGCTGGTTGATGCTATCAATTTGATGATAGATAAAGCTCTGCTCAACGGTCCGGAAGAAAAAAGTAAAAATATTTTAAAAGATGCCAAAAAAGATATGTTTAATCTATATTATAACGCCAATCTGGAACAACTCCTTGAATTTGTTAAAGGACCTGATTTTCCGACTCATGGCGTAATCTACGGCATAAACGACATTAAACAGGTCTACGCAACCGGAAAAGGTAAAATTCTTATCCGCGGGGTAATCGAGGAAGAAGAATTAGATCGTGGCAGAAGCTCTATTGTGATAACCCAGCTTCCATATCAAGTCAATAAGGCCAATCTTGTCGAAAAAATAGCCCATCTGGTTAACGACAAAAAAATTGTCGGAGTTTCCGACCTGAGAGATGAGTCGGACCGGGATGGAATCAGAGTCGTCATCGAGCTTAAACGGGACGCCTCCTATAAAAAAGTACTCAACAATCTTTTTAAATTTACCGAACTTCAGACCTCTTTCCCCGTTAATATTGTTGCTCTGGTTGACGGTATCCCGCAGACCCTGGGACTTAAACAAATTTTGGAACAGTATCTGAAACACAGAGTAAACATGGTAATTCTCAGGTCCGAATATGACCTTAAGCAGGCAAAGGCCCGCGCACATATTCTGGAAGGCTATCTTATAGCGCTTGATCATATAGACGAGGTCATTGAAATCATAAAAAAATCTGAGAATGAACCTACGGCAAAATTAAATTTAATAAAAAAGTTCAAATTCAGCGACATCCAGGCACAGGCCATACTCGACATGCAGCTTAAGCGTCTGACAGGACTGGAGCGGGACAAAATTGAGGCTGAACTCACAGAGCTAAAGAAACTGGTCGGTTATCTCGAATCATTGCTTAAAGATATTTTTAAAATTCTTAAAGTTATAAAAGATGAATTACTCGAACTAAAGAAAAAATACGGCGATGATCGAAGAACCAAAGTCATCAAATCAAAACCCGGCGAGATCACTGATGAACAGCTGATTGAAAATAAAGAGGTCATCGTCGTTATGACCAAGGAAGGCTATATTAAACAGATACCTCGTGAGACATTCAGAGTACAACATCGGGGAGGCAAAGGAGTATCCGGCATCGAAACAAAAGAAACCGATAATGTTTACTTTATTACCTCGGCTATGGCTCATGATTACGTCCTTTACTTTACCAACCAAGGGAGAATTTTCCAGACACGCATCTGGGATATTCCCCAAGGTTCAAGAACCTCAAAAGGTAAGGCTATGCAAAACTTGCTTACTCTGCGACCGGACGAAAAAGTAACTTCAATTCTAACTTATGATCAAACATCCGCAGAAAAAACTGACGGTCATTTTGTCTTGATGGCGACCAAACTGGGAACCGTCAAAAAAACCCCGTTTGCCGATTTTGCCAACATTCGCTCCAACGGAATTATAGCTATCAAATTGGAACCTCAAGACAGCCTCTTGTGGGTTAATCTTACCGACGGAAAAGCCAATGTTATCCTAACTTCCCAGGGAGGAAAAGCTATTGTCTTCAAAGAATCGGAAATTAGACCGACCGGCCGCTCCTCAATCGGGGTTAAGGGAATGGAACTTGATAAATCAGATCAGGTTACTGCAGCAGACGTATTTTCCAATGAAGAATTCAAAAAAAATATTTTGGTTCTCGGCGAAAAAGGCGTCGGGAAAAAAACCAAACTTTCATTTTTCAAAGGTCAGCATCGCGGCGGTAAGGGGGTAAAAATTGCATCTGTAGACCAGAAAATAGGACAAATCTGTTTCGTCCAGATTATTAATCCGGAAAGATCAACGGCGATAATAACCAGCCTAAAAGGACAGGTGGTAAAAATTCCTCTCCAAGCTATCCCATCACGCTCAAGAACTGCTAAAGGGGTTATACTGATGCGCTTTTCCGAAAAAGAGGATCGGGTTGTAAGCGCAGCTCTTGTATGATAAAATGAAGAGGTGGAAATTCCTGCCAAGAAAATAATCTCTACGATTGAAAAAATACTTAAAAAAGAAGCTAAAAAACTCCGGAAAAAAAAGGCATTGAAATTAACCACCTTTCTTGTTGGGCAAGCCGGAGAACAGTTGTCTTATGTCAGAATCAAAGCTAAAATCGCCAAAAAACTGGGAATCGGATTTGAGCTTGTCCACCTAAAATCTACTCCGTCTTTTGAAGAATTCATGCATAAAATCAAGGAAAAATCCCAGGACCCGAAAACGACAGGTATTATTATTCAACAACCGCTTCCCGCGCAACTATCGACTGAAAGTCTTTATGAGTATATTCCAACAGTCAAAGAAATAGAAGGACATAAGCGTAAAACTACATATCTGCCGCCGATCGGACTGGCGATTCTAACTGTCTTAAAATATATTTATGCCAAACCGCGCAGTGGTGAAGAGCTGATAATAGATATACAGAAAGAAAGAGGACCCTTCAAGAAACTTTTTAGAAACAAACGGGTTGTGTTGGTGGGTCGCGGAGTTACCGGCGGCCGACCAATCGGAAAGACATTGACTGAGGCCAGAGTTAATTTTATCAATGTAAATTCACAGACTCCAGATCCGCACTCATATTACAAAGAAGCTGATGTGATCATCACGGCCGTCGGTAAAAAAATATTATTTCCCGAGATGTTAAAACCGGGAACTACGCTAATTAATATAGGATTACGGCGAGAGAAAGGCAGATTAAAAGGGGATTATGATGAAAGAGAAGTAAAAAATATTGCTGGATTTTATACTTCAACTCCGGGAGGCGTCGGCCCGATTGACGTTTTGTATCTCTTCAAAAATTTGATTGACGCCGCCAAACTGCACTTATAGTCTGCAATGCAAGATATTATTGTTATAACAGGTCAAACCGCAACCGGAAAAACATCCCTGGCTCTGAAATTGGCTCAAAAGCATGGTGGAGAAATTGTTAACTGCGACTCGCGTCAAATCTATAAATACATGAACGTAATTACCGGTAAGGATGTCGGAAAAACAAAATTTATCGAAGAATCCAAATTAAATAATTTCTCTATCGGATTTTTTCCGGTTCTTACCAAATTTAACAACTTTTCAGCTCGGTTTTTACCAGTTTTTACCAATTTATGGCTGTATGACATAGTAAAACCTGACCGGTATTTCTCCTCATTTGACTTCAAACAGTGTGCGCTCTATGTGATAAACAGTCTTAAAAGTCGAGGCAAAACACCTATTATTATCGGAGGCTCATATTTTTATCTGAAACATTTGCTCTATGGAGTAGATACCGAGAATATACCACCCGACTGGAAACTCCGGATAAAACTCAAGGATAAATCTGTCGATGAGTTACAAAAAATATTAGCAAAACATTCGACTCAATTAATTAGTCAATTAAGTCAAAGCGAAAGAAACAATCCCCAACGCTTGATAAGAAAAATTGAAATCTTACAATCTAGAGCAAAAAGACGTTATGTCCAACCTCTGGGGTTAGAAATTCAGACACAAGGCTCTAAAACTAATGAAAAACTACTTTTAACTAAAAAGTTGAGTTTGGAAAATATGCAAATTAAATTTTTCGGTCTCAAATTTAAAAATAAAGATTTGCTTCAACGGTCTGTCGAAAAAAGAGTGGAGGAGAGGCTAAAACACGGAGCAGTCGCTGAAGTCAAAAAACTTCTTAAAATGGGTTATTCCGAAACAGATCCCGGTCTCAAAACCATCGGCTACCAACAACTAATGATGTACCTTAAAGGTGCAATAGATTTTGATACGGCAATTCAATTATGGATTAACAAAGAAGTACAATATGCAAAAAGACAGTACACGTTTATGAAAACAGATAAAAACATAAAATGGAGAAAAGTTTAACGCGATTTAAACAGTTTCAAAAAAGCTTCTTTTGGTATCTCAACTCTACCTATCATCTTTAACTTTTTTTTACCTTCTTTTTGTTTATCCAGAAGTTTATCCTTACGGGATCTGTCACCTCCGTAAAGTTTTTTTGTCACATCTTTTCGAAAGGGAGCAATCCGCTCTGAGGCAATAATTTTTCCTTTGTATTGAGCCTGGATTTTTACTTCATATTGCTGCCTCGGAATCAGCTCTTTCAATCTTTTTACCAAAAATTGGGCTTTAGCAAAAGCTCTTTGCTTGACAATTATTTCGGAAAATTCTTCCACCGTTTCACCGTTTAATAGTAATGAAAGTTTATCTGCTTCGACTTCACGGTATTCGATAAATTCCCAATCAACCGAAGCGTATCCCGAACTCACACTTTTTAAGTTATCGTAAAAACCTGAAATCATTTCAGACAGAGGTATCTCATAGACAATAGAAACCTGGCTTTTATTGTCCATCGTAACGAACTTAGACCGATATTCTTGGCAAAGACTCATCACGCTACCTAAATATTTTTCTGGCGTTAAAATCATTATTTTCACGATTGGTTCTAGATATTTACCGTATTGCTGCCGATTGTTATCAATACGGTAATCAACATTGGGAGGAGTTAAAACCAAATCGAGATTGAATTCCCTTTCCAGACGCTCCCTTACCACTTCGGCATGAAGAAGTCCCAAAAAACCTACACGAAAACCAGTCCCTAAGGCTTTGCTGTAAATCGTCGAAAACTCCAGAGAAGAATCGCTCAAATACAATTTTTCCAATGCCTTTTTTAGGTTGAGATAGTCGCCAGTATCAGTAGGAAAAATTGACGCAAATACCATTGGTTTAACTTTTTTATAACCAAGCAGCGGTGGCAAAGTTCCCTTCTCATCAACAACGGTATCACCAATTCTCACTTGATGAATATCCTTGAGGTTTGTAGCAACATACCCAATTTCACCGTTTCCTAAATTATCTGACTGTTTTAACTCTGGTAAAAAATAGCCAACCTCCAAGACTTCAAATTTTTCTGAATTAGACGCAAGGCTTACTTTTAATCCTTTTTTGAAATTTCCAGAAAAAATTCTGATAAAAGTGATTACCCCCCGATGCGGGTCGTAATATGAATCAAATATTAAAGCCTGCCTTTGGTCCGAATCTTCAGGGTTTTTTTTAATATCTATCAAATCCTGATGATTCAATAGAGGAGGAGGTATTTTTTTAACAATCGATTCTAATAATTGATCGACGTTTTTACCGGTCTTGGCTGAAATTTCAAAAATCTCTGCAGAATCCACTCCCAAAAAGTCGACTAATTGTTTTTTAGTAGTCTCAACGTAGGCATTTGCCAAATCGATTTTGTTTATAACGGGAATGATTACCAGGTTTTTTTCAATAGCCTTATAGGCGTTTGCTATGGTCTGCGCCTGAATGCCTTGTGTGGCATCGACTAAGAGAATAACACCCTCCACGCAGGACAGGGTTCTGTCAACCTCGTAGGAAAAATCAACATGTCCCGGAGTATCTATTAGATTCAAAATATAAGTATCTGGGATTGGAAGCTGGTTAGGTATTTGGGGTTGTGAAGCAGGTTTTTTTTCCAAATTCATATTTCCACTTTCCATACTGGCTTCTAAACCTAATCCCTTGCTTCTATATTCCATCCTAACTGGTGCTAATTTTATAGTTATGCCTCTCTCCCTGGAAATAGGATTTCGATCAAGCAACTGCTCTTCGTGTTTTCCGGCAGTAACTACACCTGTTATTTCCAAAAATCGATCGGCCAAAGTTGATTTACCATGATCTATGTGAGCGATGATGGCAAAGTTTCGAATATTGTTCATCTTTTAAGTTTAAATCACATTATAACTTAATTACGACTAATTCATCATGTTATACTGAACCAATGCTTAAAACTGCAAAAAAAATCTGGGCAAATGAATTTTTTAAAGGAAGTGTTTATTTTCTGCTTACGTCGTTTTTGGTGAATTTACTCAATTATATATTTAATTTTATGATTGGCCGCGGGCTTGGTCCAAAGGGATATGGTGAAATCAGCACCATGTTTTCTTATACCAATATTGCTTTAACTCCGACCGTGGTCTTTTCGTCTTATATAATTAAAAAAATCGGAGAGAAAACCGCCAATGAACTCCCTTATGTAGTTTCCATCGAACAATCTTTTAAGCTGCGGATGAAAAAAATAGTTTGGCTGTTTTTGGCTTTAATCTTGATTGTTCCCTTGATTTCCAGTCAAACAAATCTCTCCCTTGAGACGTCTTTCACGTTGATTATTCTGGTTTTTCTTGGTTACTTCGGCTCATTTTATAACGGAGCCCTGCCCGGTTTGCGCTACTTTTTTGCTTTTTCTTTATTCGGAATCATAACCGCTCTAATAAAATTGCTCGGGGCTTTTTCTATTTTAATTAGTCTTAACAGCTTGCTTATTATTCTTTTTTTCTTAATTCTGTCATCTGTTTTTTTCCCAGTTGTAAGTTATTATTATTTGAAAGCAAAAGTCGCAAAAATTTCAGGATTAAAAATTCGAAAAATCTCCCGAAACGTCATTAGTGTTTTCAAAAATAGAAATTTCCAGCTGATTTTCCTGTCAACTCTGTCTCTGACTTTTTTAAACAACGCCGACGTCATTTATGTTAAAAAATATCTGACTTCTTTTGAGGCGGGTATTTATGCATCCTGGTCGATATTCTCCAAGTTAATTCTCTATGCATTAGGTCCGCTTATCTCAATAAGTTTTATTTTTTACTCTGCAAAATCTCAGTCTTCAAATCACTCGCTTACTCTCAAACTTTCTCTGATAATCCTATTCTTGGTTTTTTTTGTGAGTTATGTTATCTATAGTTTTTTTCCCCAAACACTAATTAATATATTTTTTGGTAATAAATTTAATTTATTACTTCCGTTTCTAAGTTATGCCAGTGTGTTTGGGGCTTTATATGCAGTACTTGTTTATCTTAATAATTATTATTTGGCAAAAGAAAGCAAAGCAGCCTTAATTCTTCCCCTTTTTACTCCCCTATACCTTCTGGGGCTTTTTCTTATAAAGAAGAATATACTCAATGTAATAAGATTAAATATCTTTTTTTCCTTAGGAATAATACTCTTATATTTTTCAATCTACCTCAAAGATAAATTACGCTCTTATTTTAAATCTTTTTAAAGTCTTTTTTCCATTTAACAGCGTCGTTTCGATCTCTAATTTCATACCGGATAAATTTGTATGATAACGACAGACACCGGCAGAACAGGTTCCAAAAAGTAATTCTCTGGTTGTTGAGTTGCCGGAAGAGGAATCGATTGAACCGCTGATTCCTTCATCTTTACCGTCTGTCTGATAAATCAAAGTATAGGTGATATTTTTAGCCTTGCTTAAATTATTAAAAAAAACATTCAGGGCTTTTCTGTCTGGCCTCAGTCTTGGACTCACTACAACTCCGCTTGAGAAACCGACTCCCTTTTTAGAAACGGTTCTAAATCTTGGCAATAATTTTGCCTCGACAACCTGAGTTGTTTTGGCTAAAAATAAAAAAAGCAAAATAATAATCAAAATTAATTTTTTCATTTTATCTTATGTATAATAAAATTATAGCAAAAAATGGTTTATTCGGTAAACTCAGGATTCCGAGCGTAGTCGAAGAATGAGTGTAATCGAACTATGAAAATTAAGATCTTAATTTTTATCACACTTATCGTAGTTATTTTGGTTGGTTATTTTGCTTATCGTGCGGTAAAAAAATCCTCAAAGCTTCAGTCACCAATCTCCCAGAATTCGCCGACTCAAAAAATATCCCCTAAGAAAACGGTCAACAAAGCAAAAGAATACATTGACCCAGCGGGCTTCAAATTTTCATATCCGGAAAATTTAAAACTTGAAGTTATAGACAAAAAAGATCCCGCCTACTATTCATCCCTGCGGTTTAAATCGCCGTCCTCTGAGGGGCTTTTGACTATAGAAGCAACCGCAACTAAATATTCTTCACTTGAAGATTGGATCAAAAATAACAAAGAAATTATCGGCAATTCCAAAGATATTAAACTTGCAGACCTAAATGCAAAAGAAATATCTTCTGAAGGGAAAAAAATAATTGTGGCGGTCGATCTTGAGACTCTTTTTACCATAACTGCAACTTATGACGCGGTTGATCAAGAATTTTGGAAAACCGCAACCGATACTATAGTTTCCAGCTTTACATTTGAGCTTCCTCAAACCCCATTAGAAACTACCGACTCAGAATCTACAGGTGAAGATGTTGTATTTGAAGGAGAAGAAGTGATAGAATAGACGCGATTAAAATGAAAAATCAGCAGCACTTTCTTAGTGTAATTGTTCCAGTTTATAAACAAGAAAAAACAATTGTTAAAAATCTCAGACTGATTAAAAATGTCCTCGATAAAATCCGTTACTCTTACGAAATTATTGCAGTTGTAGACGGAATTATTGATCACTCGCTCAAAAAAATAAAACAGGCAAAATTTGTAGGTTTAAAAACTTTAGGTTATCTAAAAAATCAGGGTAAGAGCTATGCAATACGTTTAGGAATGACAAAAGCTAGGGGTGATTTTGTCATGTTCATCGACTCGGGGATGGAAATTGATCCCAACGGAATATCGATGCTCCTCGAACATATGGAGTGGTATGAAGCCGATGTAATAGTCGGGTCAAAAAGGCATCCCGCCTCTTTTATACATTACTCGCTATTAAGAAAGTTTTTAAGCTTAGGCTACTATGCTTTCGTAAAACTACTCTTTGGTATTAAAATCCGCGACACTCAAGCGGGAATAAAGATATTTAGAAAAGAAGTCCTGCAAAAAGTTCTACCTAGGTTAGTCGAAAAGAAATTTGCGGGAGACTTGGAGATGTTAGTTGTTGCTCAACAATTGGGTTTCAATCGGATCTATGAAGCTCCGATAAAACTAAACTACAATTTTTCCGCCGTTACCTCTGCCGCCACTTTAGAATCAATTTTTAGAATATTTATCGATACGTTGGCAATTTTTTATCGTAAAAATATTTTGCATTACTACGATAAGGTTCACAAAAAAAGTCTTAACTAATGAAAGAAAATAAATCACATCTGATATCGGTTATTATCCCGTTAAAAAAACTTACTTATTACTTATTATTTGAAAATATTCCTGAATTTGAAAAACAGACTTATAAAAATTTTGAGGTTATCATTCTTCCAAACGAACATGCTCAATACGATTTGACGTTGTTAAAAAAATATAAATGGCTGAAAATAATTCCAACCGGTAAAGTCATCAAACCTGCTGAAAAAAGAAACCTTGGTGTTAAAACGGCCAGAGGAGATATTATTGCTTTTATCGACGACGATGCCTATCCTAGACCGGATTGGCTTGAGCAGGCTGTGAAAAAATTTGATAAATCCATCTCTGCAGTCTGCGGTCCTGGACTATTGCCAAAAAATGCGGGAAACTGGGAAAAAATATTTGACCAGGTTATCACTTCAAATTTAGGCAGCGGTCAATACACTTATAGATTTATTCCCCAAAAGCAAAGATATGTGGATGATTATCCCTCGATGAATTTTTTTGTTAAAAAAAATATATTTCAAAAGATCGGCGGCTTTAAAGGCAACTACTGGCCAGGAGAAGACAGTAAACTGTGCGAAGACATAGTTTACAAAGAAAATGGTACGATTCTTTATCATCCAAAAGTGGTAGTCTACCATCATCGAAGAAATAATCTAGCCGGATTTCTCAAGCAACACTCAAACTATGGTTTTCATCGAGGAGCTTTTTTTGCGCATGGTGACAAAAATTCAAAACGAATATCATATTTCATACCAACTTTATTTGTCTTTTATTTAATTATTTTATTAATATTTTTTATTTTTACTTTTTTCTTCAATACTAGATACAATATACTAAATACTATTTACTTTCCTGCTATCATTTATCTTATTTTTTCCGCACAACTTTTTTTTAATGCTTTGTTCGACAGCAGAAATATTATCGTAGCTTTTTTATCGCCGCTTGTCCTTTTTTTAACCCACCTGACCTATGGTATACTTTTTGTTAAAGGACTTTTAAAAGGCCTTCGCAATAAAGAAAATATTTATATATAAAAAATCAATGAAAGACGTTCAGAATGACGTACAGATAATCAAGCAGGGCGACATTGAAATCAGAATCACGAGACCAAAATGCATCAGTGCGGCAACCTGTGTAGTCTATGCGCCAGCTACGTTCGATCTTGATAAAACCAATATTGCTATTATTAAAAACGGTGAATGGGATAGACTGGAAAAAATCGTTGCCGCCGCGCAATCCTGTCCGGTTGCGGCCATCGAAGTTTTCCAGTCCGGCCAAAAACTCTTCCCCAAAGATTAAGTGATTTAAATCACTGTTGACTTTTATTTGTCAAATCTGGATAATGAAAGAGTGAGAAGAAAAGCTTCCTCAAGAAAAGTCAAAATAGTTGTAGGTTACCCACCGATCGAATCCAAAAAAGGTGTTGCTTTATTGTCACAGAACAGGCAATTTCAGTACTTTAACGCACCAACTTATATCTACCCGATGATCCCTGCCTATGCCGCTTCCAATCTGCAGGACAAAGGCTATCAAACCTACTGGATGGACGGAATTGCCGAAAGAAAAAAGTACGTTGACTGGATTGAAGAATTGCGGGAAGTCGATCCTGACTATCTGATGGTGGAGACAAAATCACCGATTGTCAAAAAGCACTGGAAACAGATAAATGATCTGAAAAAACAGTTTCCCGGACTTAAACTTATCTGGGTAGGGGACCATGTAACTTTTTTACCCCTCGAAATCTTCGAGAACAGCAAACTGGACTATGCCATAACAGGCGCTGATTATGATTTTGTAAGTGTCAATCTGCTCAATCATATCCATAAGGGAGAAGAGCTGGAAAGCGGAATCTACTGGCGAAAGGGAGACAAAAATATTAAATCCAAGCCAAAGTTTACCTTCAAAATAAAGACCGGTGAAATAATTTATAGCTCGGGACCCGCATCAGTCAGGCATAATGTGGAAACTTTGCCGTTCGTAGACCGCGATCTGACCAAGTGGAAGCTATACGCATATGAAAACGGTAATTATAAATATACACCTGCAACATATATGTACTCGGGCCGCGATTGCTGGTGGAATCGCTGCACTTTTTGCGTCTGGAATCATACGATAAATCCGATGAGTTCGTACAGAACTTTCTCACCTGAAAGACTTTTTGCGGAGGTAAAACATGTTGTGGATAAATACGGTGTTAAGGAAATATTTGACGATGCCGGAACACTCTTTATCGGTCCAAGACTCAAAAGATTTTGTGAACTGATGATCGAAAGCGGCTACAACAAAAAAGTTAGGTACGGATGCAACATGCGCTTTAATGCATTAACGCAGGAATATTACGATCTAATGGGAAAGGCCGGATTCAGATTCATACTTTTTGGAATGGAGTCGGGAAATCAGAAGACAATCGACAAACTCGATAAGGGAACCAAAGAGGCCGATGCCATCAACGGACCAAGAATGGCGAGAAAAGCCGGTCTCGACCCTCACATTACTATAATGTTAGGTTACCCCTGGGAATCGTATGAAGACGCCAAAAGAACCATAGCAATCGCCAAGTACGCTTTTAAAAAAGGTTATTATGAAACAATGCAGGCCACGATTGTGATTCCCTACCCCGGGACGCCACTATATAAAGAATGCAAAGAAAAAGGCTGGCTATTAACTGATGATTATGACAAATTTGATATGCGCCAGGCTGTTATGAAAATTCCCTTTCCCAAGGAAAAGATACTTGAACTGGAACAGGAGTTATATTCTTCTTTTATGACGCCTCAATATGTAACAAGGAAATTGTTGAGCATTAGAAGTCTGCACGATGCGAAATATCTCTTTTATATGGCAAAAAAACTCCTGGGGCATCTTATGGACTTTGATCCGAATCAAACCAAGGTTAACTGGACCTCTTTCGCTTTCTGGAAACAAGCCAGTTCCAAATTAATGAAACATTTTGTGGCGCCACAAACTTCTGTTGACTACGAAAAAGACGCTATCCGCCTCGCCGACAGCGTCGTAAATCTATAACTTAATTTTATTTCTACCAGAAAAAATACTACCATTTAATACTACCTTATATTTCTACTTTATTTCTTGACAGAGCTTATTTAAATCTATGTTAATATCTAATCATATGTTGCGATCGCAACATATGATTAGACTCTATGAGAAAATTACTAAGGCCATCTGACTGGTTATTTTTAGGACTTGCGGGGTTTCTTGACGTTATCGAAGAAATTCGCGATCCTTTTTACCTATATTCAAGCTACTATTTGAACCTCTATGGTTTTATCCCAACTCAATTCAGAAGAAATAACTATAAACAACTTGTCTGGAGAGGATTAAAAGTCAATAATATTGAAAAAAAAGTTATAAACGGTAAACCCTGCCTAGAATTAACCGAGAAGGGTAAAAAAAATATTAAAAAGCGTTTTCCCCTATTTACTCTAAACCATAAAGTCTGGGATAATAAATGGAGAATAGTAATTTTTGATATCGAAGAAAAAAACAAGATTATTAGAGAAACTTTAAGAAGAAAACTAAAGGAGTTAGGATTTGGACAATTGCAAAAATCCGTATGGATAACACCTCATGACTTTCTAGACGACTTCAGAGACTATATCGATGAAAAAAAACTTACAGAATTCGTGATACTGATCGAAACGCCTACCTTAATTACGGATGATTTAATTAGTTTTGCTTCTAAAATATGGAATTTAGATAAACTAGATACTTTGTATTGGAAAATTTATTATCAGTTACTCGACCTCAAAAGTAAGGAAGAAAAGCGTTTAACTCCGTATGGCGATCGCAACAAATGGTTAAACTCTCTACGAAACCAAATAGTGAGTACTTATTTTATAGATCCATTCTTACCGCGCGAATTGTTACGGCCTGATTGGAAAGGTAATGAAGTTAAAAAACTTTGCCGGGAACTAAAATTATTTGCTGCCTTGTCGACAGCGCAGTAAATCTTTAACCTGTTTTTTATCCGATATTTACATTAAAATGATTTCTTATGACTCTTTTTTTACATGAATCGGTTCACATCTTAATCAGCTTAATTATTGGTTATTTGGTTTGGTGCATCTACAAAAAGCCGTTTCCGTCATTTTTTGCAGCTTTTCTTGGGGGTGTTCTAATTGACCTTGACCACCTAGTTGATTATTTTTTTGTCTACGGTTTTAACTTTAATCTGGTAAATTTCTTGAAGGGTTATCATTTTGATATTAGTAATAAGTTGTATGTTCCATTTCAT
>Ga0209542_10000833_pt1 | contig 73364 bp, 61 predicted proteins | sample RifCSPhighO2_01_FD_184028 | JGI IMG/M metagenome (GOLD analysis project Ga0209542, IMG submission 184028) | Soil microbial communities from Rifle, Colorado - Rifle CSP2_plank highO2_0.1 (SPAdes) (version 2) | ecosystem: Environmental > Terrestrial > Deep subsurface > Rock core/Sediment ...
TTTATTAATATCAACATCATAACTCTTTTTCATAATAGGTCTCCCTACTACCCTCACTTTCGTTTTCCCAAAAACAAGCGAGGAGGGAGACTTTCTTATTAATTATGAATTAACTTGCAACTAAGCCAACTTCTCTAAAGATTTATATACTCTTGAGGAAAAATTAAGATAATGGTTTCTATTGGTATTAAAATAAATACGGCTAGGGTAACTCCTACGGCTGAAGGTAGAGTTTTAGAAGTTATTATTTCCTCTTCTAATATGCTAGATTACGCGGGGATAAAATCTATTAAAAGTCAGTCCGAAGAATTAGTTGCCTCCCAGTTAAATTTAGCCCAACTGGGCCAGTCTTATGCTATTGCAACCCCCAAAGATCCCTTGCGGGGATATGGGGTAGGTATTCTTCCTTTCTGGGGAAAATATTTCCTAATGGCCGGGAAGGGAACTCCCCGCAATTTTAAAATTACCCCTATTTCCGGTTTTCCAGATCTAGATTTATCCGTAAGTTATGTACCTATTGAAATTCCTACCGAAATTAGATTTCCTTTTATTGGTGCATTGCGGGAGTTTTTTGAAGAAGTAGGTTTAAGGAAAGAGAACTTGCTCCAGTTTATTGCAGTTAAAGGTATTGAAAACATCTGTGAGGGGGGATATGAAGAAATTATACCTTTTATTTATGCTCAAGTTTTAAAACAGAAGCCTGCTGAAAACAGAGATCGACTGGAATTATATCGTTCCCTGCTATCAATTACTAACCTCTCTTCAGAAGAAGCAGTTCTAAAATTTAATCTGGTAAATTCACTTGAAGAAACTTTTGGTATTAAGAAAGACACGATTATTCTCCGAGACGAAGAGGGAAATACCCTTTCCAGATCGCACGGATTTTTTTATTGGGATCCTCCAACTGCGGGAGTAAACATCATTTATCTGGCGGAACTGCATACGGATGCAATTCCCTTTTCCTCTGAATTTATCTATGGAACGGAAAGATTAGATCCAAATTCATACCTTGTTGCCATTGAGCCGGAAAAAATATTAGCCCTGTCTGATCCTCAGGAATTAGAAGTTATGCTTTACACTTCTACTGGCAGTGGGATAACAAAAGTTAAAACTGTGCCTGGCGGATTTAATCTTGCTTTAGCTGAACTGGCTTAAACTATACCTTTTTTTTTGCAGACTGGAATTTTCATTCTTTGTGCCTACTTTGGCGCACGAAATGAAACCTTCCGTTCATTTCGGCGCAAAAAACAAATATCCTTTTGTTTTTTTGCGCTGCTCAAAAAATCCTCGCGCCGGCACGTAGTATACAAATTAATTCCATTCTGGACAGACCACCCTCTACCCATTCCCTAACTTAACATTTCCTAATATCTTATAGGCTTTGATAAGTTCCTTAATCCCAAAATCAATAGTATACTGTGGTCTGAATCCTGTGGCATAAAGTTTCTGGTTGGAGACCACATAATTTCTTTTATCCGGATCTTGGGCAAATTCTTCGGAGATTATTACAACTCCCGGGATATGTTCTTTTATCTTTTCGGCTAATTCCCGCTTGGAAAGATTGGCTTCCTCTAATCCCACATTATAGGCTTTTCCTCGCATGTTCTCAAAGTTAAGGATGCAATGCTCAAAACATCTGGCTACATCTTGGATATGGATATAATTTCGCTTGAAATGTTCTTCAAACAAGACTAAACATCTATCAAAGATCGCTCGCTGAACTAAATCATTCACCAGCAGATCAGTTCTCATTCGGGGAGAAGTACCAAACACTGTAGCTAGTCTTAATGTTACGGCCTTACCAGTGTTTAGCAACACCCTCTCTCCTTCCACTTTAGTAACTCCATATAAAGAAATTGGCTCTAGGGGTGTTTCTTCAGTGCAGAATGTATCTCCCGATTTAGTTCCATAGCCGGAGTTAGAAGTGGGATAAATTATTTTTTGGTGGGGCTGAACGATCTCGCTCAGCAGCTTTATAGCTTCGTAATTAATGGTCTGAGCATCATGCTTTCTCCGGGAACAGGCCGGAGCTCCCACAATTGCTGCTAGAGGGATTATAACTTCAAATTGCGGAACCAGTTTTTCCATTAATTCTTTATCTCGGACATCACCTAAAATGAAATTAAACTTTTCCTGGGAGCAAAGACCTATTAAGGCCGTCTGCTTATGGTCCAAATTGTCTAGGACAGTTATATCATAACTCCTATTTAGGAGATGGGTTGTTAACACGCAGCCAATGTATCCGGCTCCGCCGGTGATGAGTATTTTCATGTTTAGGTTTTTTTTTTGACTTTTAATAAATTTAACTATTTAATACACCAATTTAATATATTATGAATTGTTGTTCAGAAAGCTTAAAAAGGCAAATTGACAGTCTTCAGCTGGATGTATGAAGAACAGGTTGAAAAAATAAAAAGTTTGGGCGGATGGAGGTTTATAAGTAAAGTTCCTTCTGACTTTTGGACGGAAAAAAAACTGCAGAATTTTATTTTAGCTTTAGAAGAAGAAAAAGCGGGTGTATTAGAGCTAAAATCTATGCCTTACCACTTAGTTATTGAACCAACTAATATCTGCAACTTAAAATGTCCGCTCTGTTCCACTGGATTGGGTAATACCAGCCGGATTAAAGGAACACTTAAGCTGGAGCAATTTCAGAAACTGATTGATGAAGGCGAGGATTCTATTTTAGATCTCTACTTGCAGAATTGGGGCGAGCCGACGTTGGTTAAATGGCTGCCGGAAATGATTAAGTATGCTGCCGATCGAAAAATTTACACTTTTGTTTCCACTAATTTGTCTTTGCCCCATCCGGATGAATATCTGGAGCGGTTAATTAAATCCGGATTAGCCTTATTGCACTGCGATATAGATGGAACTACTCAGGAAGTTTACCAGCAGTATAGGGTGGGGGGAAATCTGGATTTAGTCCTTAACAATATTCGGAAATGTATAGCTATAAAAAAGGCTAGGGGGCTTAAGTATCCAATTATTGAAGGAACAATGCTGGTAATGAAACAAAATGAACATCAGGTTGATGACTTCAATAAGCTGTGTCAAAATTTAGGGTTGGACCACTGGAATTTAGGCAAGATTCAGCTTGATCCCAACGCCAATAAAGATCAATGGCTGCCTCAAGCGGAAGCTTATCGTTATTCAACTTATAACGCTGCTGATCCAACAACTACGCCCCCCTGTCATTGGCCCTGGTCCGGGTTGGTGATTAATTATGATGGAAACATCTCTCCTTGTTGTATTGTAGATGACAAAAAAGCTGATTTTGCCAATGTGTTTGCTGAAGGAGGAGTCAGAAAAGTTTGGAACCATCCCCAATTTATTTCCGCTCGAGCCGAATTTTATGATCATTCCAAAATAACTTCTCCTAATATTTGCAATTTATGCAAAAACCAAACTCATAAGCCGGAGATGAAGCGGTTCAAGAACACTTACAGCTTAATGTTGGATGAAGAGATGTTGAAACAAAAATATCCACCCTCTTCACCAACCAATTCAGCAGAACACAAATTAGCTGAACACCCACTTATCTCCGAACCAATTTATGTTGAATCTAAAACTACTGTTAAACCAATAATGAATATCCCCTGGGCTTCTTTGCACATTACCGAGGATGAATTAAATGAAGTCATTGATACTGTTAAATCAACTTGGCTGGCTAAGGGCCCTAAGGTTACCCAGTTTGAAGAGTTGGCTAAATCGATTATTGGAACTAAACATGCCATTGCAGTTAATAATGGGACTTCCGCTTTAGACATCGCGTTAAAAGTATTGGATATTAAACCTGGGGAGGAGATAATCGTTCCGGCCATGGCTTATATTGCCACTGCCAATTCCGTTCTCTATCAGCATGCTGTTCCGGTTTTCGCCGACATTCTTCCGGACACTTTTTGTATTGATCCAGCGGATGTAGAACGGAAAATTACCGCTAAGACTAAAGCCCTAATTGCTATCGATTATGCAGGGCATAGTGCCGATTGGATAAAATTAAGGATGATTGCTAATAAATATCATTTATATTTAGTGGAAGATGGAGCCCCCAGTTTTGGTGGAGAATTGAACGGAAAAAAATTATGCTCCTTTGGTGATATAAGCATAACCAGTTTCCATACGGCTAAAAGTTTTTCAGCAGTTGAAGGGGGAATGATTTTTACTGATAACGATGCTTATGGCCAGAAAGCTAGAATTATCCTTAACCAAGGAGAATCACCTGATACCAAATATTTTCATCCTCTGTTAGGTCATAATTATCGTTTAAGCGATCTTCATGCTTCAGTAGGATTGGCTCAATTAAGACGGTTTAATCAAATCTTGGGTAAACGAGCTTTATTGGCCGAAATCTATACTAATAAATTAAATAAAAAATTAAATGAGCCCATTCCCTCATCCAATACCAAATTGATAAAGACTCCTTATGTGGAACAAGGTTGCAAACACTCCTGGTTCTTATATCCTACTTTAGTGGACAATAGGGATTTGGTTATAAAAAAGTTAAAAGAGCGGGGTATCACTACCAACGTTTCTTGGCCTTATCCGGTCTATGAACAGCCTCATTTAAGAGAATATTTCCGGGGTAAATGTCTTATAGCAGAAGAGGTTACTAAACGGATTCTGTGCTTGCCGATGTACTATGCTATGACTGAGCAGGAGCAAGATTATGTAATTGAAAATTATGTTGAAGTAGTTAAGGAAGTTAATAAATAGGTTGATAAATATGTTCAATAGATTCAGAACTTTTATAAACGTTTTTTAAGTCAGGTGTTATTGAAAAGTAAGTCTGCACCCTAAGGTAAAAATGCTTTCGATAATCAATCTGGTGCGTTGCGAGGGGTTGTCCTCAAGTCACTTCGCTACGCTCCGTTCGTGACTTACCTAGCAGCAAGCTACGGGAACGCAGCACTTTGAGAAAAAATAGCGGACATTTTGAAGGTGCAGACCGAATGTAAGTGAGAACTTTTCAATACACCTTAAGTCAGAAATTTATCAAAAAAGCAGGTTTTGGAGTGATATGAGATGAAAATTATAATCCTGGGTGCATCTGGATTTGGCAAAGAAGTATTATCTATGCTGCAATCAGTTCCCGAGATGGAACCAGTAGGGTTCATTGATCCAAATTTGGAGTTAAAGGGGCAGGTAATCAACGGTCTTCCAGTACTAGGTGGAGATGAAATGTTGCCTAAACTTAGGGCTGAAGGTATTTCTCAGGCGGTTATAGCAGTTGGAGATTATAAAGCCCGATCAAAATTAGCTTCTCTGCTAAAAAATAATGGATTTAATTTGCCTACCCTTATTCATCCTCAATCTTATGTAAACCGCAGGGTAAAATTAGGAGAGGGAGTTTTAATTTATCCTGGGGTGGTAATTAATGCCGACGCGACTATTGGTAATTATGTATTAGTTAACAGCGGCTGCACTATCGGTCATGAAGTAATAGTCGAAGATCTAGTTAATATTAATCCGGGAGTTAATATAGGGGGTAATGTTAGAATAAAAACCGGAGCATATCTGGGTATTGGATCATCTATAATTCAGAAAATAGTTATCGGTGCTGGATCAATAATTGGTGCTGGAGCAGTAGTTATCCGTGATGTGCCTGATTTTATGGTTGCCGTAGGCGTTCCGGCTAAGGTAATTAAACCAGTGGGAGGAAATAATCCTTTATCAGACAGCCCTAAAATTGGAATCAGCGAACTTCAGCCTGATTACCCTAAACCGGTTGGATCTAACACTGGATCTCTTCCAATATCTAAACCCTTAGAAATTACGGTAGGCAATCGAAAAATAGGCGATGGACATCCGGTATTCATAATCGCCGAAGCGGGAGTAAATCACGAAGGGAATTTAGAAACAGCTAAAAGATTAATTGATGTAGCGGTGGAAGCCGGAGCTGATGCAGTTAAGTTTCAAACTTTTAAAGCCGAAAAATTAAACACTCGCACTGCTCCTAAAGCTCAATATCACATTGAAACTACCGGCCAAGGCGGGTCGTGGTTTGATTTACTGAAAAAAGAAGAATTGACTGAAGAAATGCATTATCTTCTGGCTGATTATTGCCGGAAGAAAGGGATCATGTTTCTTTCTACTCCTTACGATGAAGACAGCGCTGACCTTTTAGAAAAATTAGGCGTTCCTGCTTTTAAGATTGCTTCCACCGATTTGACTAATATCCCCCTGTTGGAACATGTGGCCAAAAAACAGAAACCAATCTTCTTGCCCACAGGGATGGGGTCCTATGCGGAGATTGAAGAAGCAATAAATACTATTCGTAATCAGGGTAATAATAACTTAGTAGTATTGCAGTGTACCGCAAATTATCCCGCCGAAATAAAAAATGCTAATTTGGCCGTGTTATCAGAAATACGCCGAAGATATACAGTCTTAGTTGGATATTCAGACCATACTTTATCTGAGGTTATACCCATAGCTGCTACCGTTAGTGGAAGCTGTCTGCACGAGAAACATTTTACTTTAGATAAAAACATGTCCGGTCCAGATCACCGAACTTCCTGCAATCCGGAAGAATTAAAACAGCTGGTTAAGCATATTCGCCTGGCTGAAACCTGTGTGGGCAATGTTGAATCCAAACCAACTAAATCAGAATTAGAAAATATTCCTAGATTAAGGAAGAGTGTAGTGGCTAATACTAACATTCCCCAAGGAACTATAATCACCCGCTCGATGCTGGCGGCCAAACGTCCCGCTGCCGGCCTTCATCCTAGGCATTTGTATGATTTCCTAGGCAAGAAAGCTAAGGTCAATTTAGTGGAAGATGAATTTATGGCCTATGATAAGGTGGAATTACCTAATTAAAATAAAGGGCTGATCCATGAAAGTTTTAATTCTCTGCGGCGGTTTAGGAACAAGATTAAAGTCGGTGATCCAAGATGTTCCTAAATCCATGGCTCCGGTTGGGGGAAGACCTTTTTTAGTCTATCAGATCGAATGGCTTAAAAAATTTAATCTTACTGATATAGTATTAGCGATTGGTTACAAAGGCGATTACATCCGTAATTATTTTGGAGATGGTTCCAGGTTGGGTGTTAAAATAACTTATTCAGTGGAAGAAGGTGAATTGTTAGGCACCGGCGGAGCAATAAAAAATGCGGAATCGTATCTTAAAGATTCAGGAGAAGAATTTATAGTCCTAAATGGCAATACTTATGCTCAGATAGATTTCTCTAAATTGATAGAGTTCCATAAGGATAATATCTCCAATAATCCCCCTAGATTAAATCCAGGCCAAGGGTCAAATCCTAAATTTACTTTAGGTATCGCTAAAGTGGACGATGTTTCCCGCTATGGGTCTGTAGTAATGGATAATTCTGGAAAGATAATTTCTTTTATAGAAAAAAACAATTCTAACTCCACCAATTCTAACTCCACCAATTCTAACTCCACCAATTCTAACTCCACCAATTCTAACTCCACCAATTCTAACTCCACCAATTCTAACTCCACCAATTCTAACTCCACCAATTTTAACTCAACTTCCTTGTTGGCAGCCAATTACATTAACGGCGGAGTAGGCATATTTAACCGCCGTATTTTAGACCTTATCCCATCAGGCCGGCCAGTTTCGTTAGAAAAAGAGATCTTATCTCAACTGGTAAATGAGGGATCATTATACGGGTATGTGTGGGAAGGAAAATTTATCGATATGGGCGTTCCAGAATCATATCACCAGTTAAAACAAGAATTATTAGATTGGTTGATGGTGAAGGAGGATCACACCATCAGGCAGGTTATGATGAGCATGGATAAGGCGGCTTTAGGTATAGCTTTAGTAGTAGATAATAATAGAAAACTTAAGGGGTTGGTAACTGATGGGGATATTAGGAGATATATTATCAAAGATGAAGACCTTAATCGGAAAATAGATCAGATCATGATCCGGGAACCAGTCACTGCTAAAGTGGATTGGCCTACCGAAAAAGTTAAGGGTTTGATAAACCCTCGGATTAAACACATCCCCTTGCTGGACGATGAAGGGATAGTAAAAGACATATTTTTATCTACCAATTTGGATGACGTCCTCAATGGATCAATAATATTTAGATCCCAGGCTCCTCTAAGGGTAAGTTTTTCCGGTGGTGGAACAGACATCCATAGTTATTTCAAGGATTTTGGCGGCTGTGTATTAAGCACCACTATTGACAAATACTGCCGAGGAACATTAATCAAGCGGAATGATACCCCAATTATAATCCGTTCAGTTGATTTTGGAGTGGATGAAACCATTGAGGATATTTCTAAATTAAATTACGATGGCCAGCTAAGTTTGGTTAAGGCGGTAATAAAACTGATGGCTCCTAAATCTGGATTTGAACTTCATCTGCAAAGCGATGTTCCTCCTGGGAGCGGGTTAGGGTCTTCAGCTACTGTCGCTGCTGTGGTAGCTAGCCTTTTAAATCAATTAAAAGAAGAAAAGTTGGATGAGTATAAATTATCAGAACTAATTTATAAAGCGGAGAGGGAAGAGTTAGGCATAGCTGGCGGTTACCAAGATCAATACGCCGCGGTCTTTGGTGGATTCAATTTTATGGAATTTACGGATCGGGAAGTAATAGTCCACCCCTTAAGAATAAATGAGGATATTATTACTGAATTAAACCATAATCTGTTCTTATGTTATACCGGCAATACTAGATTTTCCGGTGATATCCAGGCGGAATTAGTCAAAAAGCAGGATAAGGATAGTTCAGATAAGGATGAAGATGTCATCAAAGCATTAGGCAGATTGAAGGAAATTACCTTAAATTTAAGATCTGCCCTGCTAAAAGGAAAAATGGACGAATTTGGCAGCCTCCTGCATGAATCTTGGGAAAACAAAAAACGGCTTGATCCCAGAATATCTACTGGCACGATCAATAAATTATACGACGTTGGGATTAAAAATGGAGCGCTGGGTGGAAAAATTTTAGGCGCCGGCGGCGGCGGGGATTTGTTATTTTTCTGTTCACCCTTAAAAAAGAAAGCAGTTACTTCAGAATTGGAAAAAATTGGCGGGGAAATAGTAAACTTCAATTTTGACAAGCGCGGGGTAGTAAGCTGGCAGGTTAGGAGGTAAATGCTGATCAAAACTGGTGCAAACTAAAAATGAATACTAAACTTAATAGTACTACTAGAACTTTCAAACGCCAACTCACCGACTGGATAACCTCCACTTATTGGAAGATGTTCCATCCTCGGATTGTATCTCGTTTTGGAATTAAATTCAAGATTGATCCCCAGGTTGTACCCTATTATATCATCCGGCGTAAGACTTTTCGTAGTTTATTGCCGGTGTTTGATCATTATGTCACTAGCAATTCTATTGTGCTTGACATTGGGGCCTCCTTTGGGTTCTATTCGCTTTATTCTTTAATTAATAGAAAAGCTAAAACAGTTATCGCCTTTGAACCAACGGCTAGATCATATAATTTATTGCAGGAGAATATTGAATTAAATAAAGTTAATATCATCAATAAAAATAATAAACTAAATAACCTAAATAAAATAAAAGAGGAAGAATTAAACCTTAAATCCTATCGCTGTGCGGTAAGTGATAAGCCCGGGAGAGCTAAACTGCATCTTGATTCGGCAGGATTTGGATATAATAGTTTGTTGGGAAATAAAATGAACTCTTCTAAAAACAAATATGAATGGGTGGACGTTCAAACGGTTGATAATTTAGTTCAGCACGCTGATTTGGTTAAGATGGATGTGGAAGGGATGGAATATTTTGTCCTCCTGGGAATGAAGAAATTGTTATTTAATTCTCGTCCGCCGGTATTATTGGAATATACTGCTTCTAATCAATATAAAAAAGAAATTAATAATTTTCTGGAGTCATTAGGGTACAAAATTTCCTTGAGGATAGGCAACAATGTTCTGGCGGTGTATGGGCGGGATGTTGATAAAGTATGGGGGGGGGGGATGTTGATAAAATAAGTAGATAAACTAATCCTATTTTCATTATCTTCATTAAATTAATAAATTTTATTTTATCAATAAATCAAAATAATAAATCTTAAAACCATAACTCTTAATTAAGATAGAAAAAATTTTAGGCTAAAATGAAAATCCTCTTCATCTCTGAGTATTATCCGCCTAAAGTAATGGGCGGCGGAGAGATTAACTTAGCTATGACCGCGGAGGCTTTGGCATTATCACAATCGCCGGAAGCTGATGTGTCTGTATTAACTTCGTACCATCATGGCCTGCCAGTATACGATAAAAAAAATGGGGTTCATATCTATCGCTGGCTCAAGACCGGCAGCAGTCCCAGCACTATCCTTAGTAACATTTATCGTAGTTTTATATTCCCTAGTTCTGTGGTGCGGAATGTCAAGCGTTTTGTCAAGCAGCATCCAGTTGATGTCATTCATTTTCTTGGTACAAGCATCATCGCCGCACCATCAATTGCAAAATTGAAAATACCTCTTTGTGCAACAATTGAAAGTTATCCCACATTATGTCCAAAAGGTGATCGGATGTATAAAGGAAAAAAAGAATGTTCCTATCGCTGTTCATTGCAAAAATTTATTCCTTGTCAAGCACAATCTGCTGAAATAGGGAAAATGAAAAATAAATGGTTTCTGAAATACAATCTAGCTTACCTTTTGTATCTCTACCACTACCACCACCGATTGCGCAATGCGCTCCGCTTCTGCCGATTGATCGCAATCAGTAAATACGTGCAAAAACTGCTGCTACACCACGGACATCGTGCGGTTGTTATTCCCAACATCCTCAATGTTCAGGATTTTCAACCTCGGAAAAAAAAGAAGGATACGAACCAATTTACCGTTCTTTACCTCGGCTCCCTCACCCGCTACAAAGGACCGCAAATTCTCATCCAAGCCTTGCGCGGATTAGAAAACGTCCGTGCCGATCTTTATGGTGAAGGGCCATTAAAAGCGAAGTTAGAGAAGTATATTCAAGAATATAAAATTAATGCACAGATTCATCCTCCTGTACCGTATGAAGATGTGCCTAAAATATATCAAACCGCAGATGCCGTTATTTTCCCCTCTCTCTGGCCGGAACCATTCGGCAGAATCGCAATTGAAGCACAAGCTGCCGGAGTGCCAGTCATCGGATCCGCAGTGGGGGGGATTAGAGAAACATTAGAACCTGAAAATGTAGTGCCCCCTGGCAACGTCAACGCATTGCGTACAGCAATCACCAAAATAACACCCAATCAACCATTAAAAATGGAGGCAGAGAACCTTTACACGCCGCAACAGGTCGTGCAAAAATTAGTATCTTTCTACAATGAAATCAATACTATACCCCCGAGTTAAGGAACAATGGGAAAACGATTTCAAAGCCGAAATTTTCCGCTACGGCGACGGTTATAAAATAAAGAATGAACGCTTTGCACTCATCCATTTTAGAACGGAGATCAAGCAGATCAAAAAAATTCTCCGTTGCACTGCCGCAAGGAATACTTTTCTGGATATTGGCTGTGAAAATGGGAAATATTCTTTTAATTTTTCGAAAATTTTTGAAGAAGTCGTAGGGATTGATTTCGCTGCTTACTCTCTAAAAATTGCACAACAAGAAGCAAAAAAAAGAAACATCAGCAATTGCACGTTCAGGTGCGCTGATATCAAAAATTTTAAGACAAAAAAAATTGATGTTATTTTTGTTGGCGGAGTTTTGATGTATATTAACGACAGGGATCTTCCCGTGGTTTTAAAAAATATTAATAACCAATTAAACGATAACGGAAGAATCATCCTCAGAGAACCATTGATGCGCAGCAAATCACTAATCAAAAATGAAGAGTACCATGTAATCTATCGCTCAATGCAGGTGCTGAAGGAAGCGTTACGCAGAGAAGGATTAAAAATAGTACACCAAGAACTAAACAAAGGATATACATACGGTATCATTGTTGATTTTTATAAAAAAGTACTCAAAATATTTTTAACAGAAAAAATGGCTGATCAAATTATGTACCAATATCTAGCACGACCATGGTTTCTGAACCTCAATAATAGTTTACTCAAAAAGAGAATACAATCGAAGGGTTACTTCTTGACAGTAAGTAAAATTCGTAAAATTTAAATAGTCTTCATTGCCTCAAGAGTGGTATGACCATAACACTATTAGCACATTTTAAAGAAGAGCCAAGAGTGGCAGTTACGCTTCACAACTGCTTCCCTCTTGCAGAGAATAACCCCGCACTGACACAGTTTTATGAACATGGCGTTCCTCACTGGGACGAACTGCGAACCTACCTTGATGCTCGAGCGCAGGAGCAAGGGATAGACAGAGCGATTTATATCAATCCTCAATCACCCTTGGAATGGAGGGAACTTCTGCTTACACTCCCTGGTCTTGAGCAAACGCTCAAACAACACCACGGCAGTGATATTCACCTTGACGGTTATAAAATTGATTCTTTTACCATCCAAGCGCAAAGAAAAAAAGCATTGCCTGATTATTCTGCAGTACAGGGATCAATCTACGGTTTCGCCACAACAGCAGATAAATTGTTGTTAGGGGAACGTGGCGGTTCGGACCGCGTTGGACAATTTGTTTCTGTTCCTGTAGGAAGCATTCCATTTCCGGTAGGATACAGCATGGGAAGTATAACCATTAATCCGATGAAGGATGCGGTAATTACTGAAGGGATGGAAGAAGCAGGCATTCAAGCGCATGAAGTTAACTATCGTCTCATTGGTATCTTCAAGGAAGATCACCCGATGAATACTGCGGTTAATGCATCAACCACGGCTTTTGTCTACCATGGGGCTCTCACAATTCCTGCAGAGCAGGTTATGGCACGACACGAAGGAGCAATGGAAATTTATCGAAGTTTGGGTGGTGGAAAAGGTGTGGTTAACGATGAAATCAAAGCACGGCACGCACTCGAAGAACAAGCAGCAGAAAATCCTTCCTTTCCAAAAGATGCATGGGAAAATGCCACACTGAACATTATCGATAATGATCCTGCAGCAATAATTGCACGGGTGGATACCATTCATGGCGCAGGAAGTCGTTTGTTTGGTGGTCTTTACGGCGCACTGCCGCTGTATTTCCTTCAGCAATTTGGGGAGAAGGAATGTCAGAAATTGCTCGACAATGGCCCATTTAAAGCAGTTCAGCAACAGGTATTACGACGTTTTTAACTCTTTCTTCCTTTCCATTTCTTTCATTTCTGGAGTATATTTACATTTAGTTAGAACTAAAAATCACTACTCTTTTAAACCGCAATTTTAAATCTAAAGCATGGATTCTGTAATGGAAAGTGGGGATTTAGTGTATGTTGGAATGAGTGCCGATTTTATTCACCACGGCCATATTAATATTATTGAGCAGGCACGGAAATTAGGTTCAGTGATGGTTGGTTTATTAACTGATAAAGGTATCGCTGGTTATAAGAGAATCCCCGCATTAACATTTGAAGAACGAAAAAAAGTTGTCGAAAACATTAAAGGCGTAACTAAAGTAGTGGCTCAAGAATCATTGGATTATATCCCTAATTTGAGAAAGTTCCGGCCTCGTTTTGTAGTGCATGGGGATGACTGGAGGACTGGTGTCCAAAAAAATATACGCGGAGAAATTATTGAAATCATGAAAGAATGGGGGGGAGAATTGATAGAAATACCTTATACTGAAGGAGTATCTTCTACTAAATTACACCAATATTTACATGAAATCGGCATAACCCCTGAGAGGAGGATGAAAAAATTACGTCGTTTATTAGACGTGAAGGAAGTAGTTAGATTTTTAGAAGCCCATAACGGCATCAGCGCTTTGATTGTTGAGAATACTAGGGTACTTAGAAATGAAAAACCGCAAGAATTTGATGGAATTTGGATCAGCAGTTTGACTGATTCCACTGCTAAAGGAAAACCGGATATCGAATTGGTGGCTAGGATGGATACACTTCACCAGATTATTGAAGCTACCACCAAACCAATTATAGTTGATGGTGACACGGGAGGAATTTCGGAGCATTTTGTGTTTATGGTTAAGACTTTAGAACGACTTGGAGTTTCTGCAGTCGTTATTAAAGATAATGTTGGGCTTAAGAAATATTCTTTTTTTGGAAATAAAGTTGTACCCGAGCAGGATTCCGTTAAAAATTTCAGCTGCAAAATTTCTTCAGGCAAGAAAGCCCAGGTTACCGAAGATTTTATGATCATTGCCAGTATAGAAAGTCTAATTTTGGGTGTTGGATTAGAAGATGCGTTAATACGAGCAAATGCTTACATTAAAGCTGGTGCGGATGGTATTATGATTAATAGTAAAGAACGAGACCCTGTTGAAATATTAAACTTTTGCCAGCGTTATTCTTCTTTTGAACAAAAAGTCCCCCTCATTGTGGTTCCATCTACTTTTAGCCAGGTTACGGAGCGTGAGCTCTATGCTGCTGGGGCGGCTATTATTATTTATGCTGATAACTTACTGCGTAGTGCCTATCCAGCTATGGTTAAGGCTGCGGAAATGATTTTGCTTCATGAACGGGCTTTTGAAGCAGAACAGTACGGTCTGCCTATCGAAGAGATAACAACTTTAATTCCTGGGAAAATATGAATGAAACCAAAAAAGTAAACCCTTTTGGTCCTGTGGTTTATATCCAGCAGAGTTATGCCTGGCGGTGCAAGAATGGTATTTGGTAGTTAGTTACTTAGTACTTAAAACTATTATGTTTTCGTTTAGTTTGAACAGTTAAAGAAATAACCATCAGATACCAAAAAATAACACCTACCCCTATGACCTGCAAACAGTGAGGAATTATTTTATAGAACAATAATTTTTTAAAGAAAATGAGTCAAAAAGAATATTTTGGAGTGGGGGCTATTGAACAGGTACGTCATATTCTTGCACAAGAAAAACCTAGCAGTATTTTTGTAGTTAGAAGCATAAATTCGTATCAACTTTCTGGTGCGGAGAAAAAACTTAATAAGTTACTGCAGGATTATGATGTTACTCATTTTACTGATTTTTCATCAAATGCCAAGATAGAGGATATAGGGAAGGGGATAGATTTATTCCGGAAATATAATAGTGATTTTATCCTTGCCGTGGGTGGTGGAAGCGCCATCGACATCGCCAAAGCCATTGCACTATTAGCTAAAGGTACTGGAACTGCAGAAGAGTATGTCCTTAAAAAATTACCTATTCCTCCTCGGAGTATACCTTTAGCAGCCCTTCCCACAACAGCGGGAACAGGAAGTGAAGCCACTCATTTTGCCACGATTTATATTAGTAAAACTAAATATTCACTCACCCATCCTAGCTTGGTTCCTGATTATGCCATTATTGACCCTAACCTAACATTTACTCTTCCATCGTATCAGACAGCCTGCACCGGAATGGATTCTTTGTCCCAAGCGATGGAATCATATTGGAGTATTTATTCTACTGAGCAGTCAAGGCAGTATGCTCAGCAAGCATTAGTCTTGGTTTTACAGTACCTGGAAAAGGCTGTTAATAATCCCAACGAGGAATCAAGAATAGGAATGGCTAAAGCTGCTAACTTTTCTGGAAAAGCGATTAATATTTCGTTTACAACTGCCTGCCATGCTATCTCTTACCCCCTTACTTCTTATTTTAATATTCCTCATGGACATGCCGTGGCTTTAACTTTACCCGAAATGGTGGAATATAATGCCGGGACGACAGAAGGCAGCACCTTAGACCCACGGGGCGTAATGTTCATAAAAGATATGCTTAATAATTTAGCCTCAATTTTTGGAGTTTCATCTCCAAAAGAGATTAAAACCAGGCTTGAACTCCTTATGGATAATATAGGGTTAGAACGAAAACTTATTAAATTAGGAATACAATCTGACATTGATATTGATTTAATCATTAAAAATGGATTTAATCCGGAACGAATGAAGAATAATCCTCGGAAAATAGAACAAAATGATCTGCGAAGAATAATAGAAACCATTCGCTAAGAGTCTCTCTTAGGATTATTTTATCACTTATACTTGCGGGAAAGTTTAGATAGTTTTAAATAACAAGAATCTTTTGAAAAAATAAAACTAAAACTATGGTGCCAACTTCAGTTATTAAACCCCAAAAGAAAGGAAGAATTCTTCTAATGACACCTAATTTAAAAGGACTTAGTGATCCAAATAGTGTACATAGAATTCAACCTCCACTTGGCCCCATGATTGCCGCCAGTATTATCCGCCAGCAAGGTCATGAAGTTAAAATCCACGACTGTGCTTTGGCTGATTTTTATAATCGTGTTCCTATTGATGAGAAAAGTGTGTTGATTGGGCAAGATGACCGGGACATTCAAAAGGTTATTGAAGATTACCAGCCAGACATTTTAGGCATTTCTGCATTATTTTCTAATTTGGTTGATTCTGCACACAACTTGGCACGTATAGCTAAGGATGTTGTTCCTAAATGTAGCGTTATAATGGGAGGGAACCATATTGGTAATGCGGTTAAGGATTACCTTTATGCAAAAATGCATCCTGGCTCTGGTCTTTCCAATCGGCTTGTTGACTTTGAAGATCCATTTATTGATTTAGTAATGCATGGAGAGGTAGACTTTGAATTTCCCAAGCTGGTTAATTCTATTTTAAATAAAGGTGATTTTTCAAAAATTTCAGGATTGGTAATGAGAAAAGAAGGACCATTAGAATACCTTATTAACCCAACTCCAGCAGCCATTACACCTTTATCTTCTTTACCTCTTCCCGCTAGAGATCTTGTCGATATGGAAGGTTACTTTTCAATTGGTGCATTTCATTCCGCAAAATCAAAATCAAAAAGAGTCGTCAACATAATGGCCTCGCGCGGCTGTCCTGAGAAATGTACTTTTTGCACTACTCCTGATACTTGGGGAGCAAAAGTCCGCTGGAGAAATATTGATGATGTTATCCTAGAAATAAAAGATGCTCAAGCAAACTATAATGTGGGTGAGATTCAATTTGAGGATGACACTATTACCGCAAATAAACCGATGCTTATGATGCTCTGTAAAGAATTAGAAAAAGTAGGTCTTCCATGGTGCACTCCCAATGGGACTAAAACTAATTATCATGTTAGTACCCAAGGAGAGATGTATAAAGCCATGGCTGATTCAGGGTGCTACCAGATTACTTTAGCTTGTGAGAGTGGAGTACAGCGGGTCTTAGATAAGATTATCCAAAAAAATCTGAAAGTTGAACAAATGAAACCGGCTATTGAAAAAGCAAAACAAGCCGGGATGCTGGTACATACTTTCTGGATTCTTGGCTATCCTGGTGAAACCTATGATGAAATGCAGGAAACTATTAAAGTTGCAGAAGATTGCGGTGCTGATAGTTACTCCTTTGCTATCTTGAACCCCTTGCCAGGAACCCCAATTTATAGGAAAGTGGTTAGAGAAGAACTGTGGTGGCCCGGCAAAAGCCTTAATGATTTAATGTATAGGAACTCTTTAATCAAAGTTGATGGATTTAGCAGCTCGGAGGAGTTTGAAAATTTTGTTACTGAGACCAATATTAGGCTAAATAGCCTGCTGCAAAAAAGAGATTTACAGCGGTATGAGCAAAAGTACGGTCCGGATGCCTCTCCTAGAATGTTAGTAAAACAAACTTAGATTTTTTTTCTCTTTGATTTCTTAACTGGGTTTGATCCCCGCTGCTTGCTGTTGTTGCTATATTCCGCAAAGTTATTAAATGCACTGGTTTAAAACATTAATTATGGTCAATCAAGAAGCTTCTACCCGGAAGGAACATGATGAATTAACCGGGAGGTTTCTGCGTATTCTTACCAAGCCGCTGGTAAAAGCATTAGTGCGCACTTCCATAAAACCAAACCAAGTAACTATTATTAGTATTATTCCTGCCTTAGCCAGTATTTTTTTTTTGGTCAAAGGTGATAAAAATACCCTTGTGGGAGCGCTGCTGGCTTTTCTTTATATAATACTTGATGCTACGGATGGGCAGTTAGCTAGGGAAAAAGGTCTTGGAAGCAGTTTTGGAAAATGGCTGGATGGAATTATTGGATTTATCTTTGTTCCTTTTATGATGCTCGCTGCTGCGATAGGATTGCAGAGCGATACCGCTCTTTTGGTCGGCGCAGTTGCCGCTCTATGTTTTCCTATCCAATTTACTTTAGTCTACTTTTTTAACTCCGAGTTTAAGAAAGATGAGCCGCGAATAGAATTGCCTGCTCTCAGAAAATGGCAGATCTTACGCTATAGTTACGGATTAGCATTATTCTTTCCTTTTTTACTGTTAGGCGCTATCCTAAATAAAACAATTATTGTGCTGTTTTTTTTTGCTACGGTTGGTCATGCCTTCTGGATGCTTCTCTTGTTAATTCAATTTTTTGACCTTAAAAAACGAGGGAAAAAAATAGGAAAAAAAATAGGAACGCAAATAATTAGTCCTAAGGTATGATCACCATGAGGTCTATTCTTTATTGCGTGCAGCGTTATAGGCCTGATTGCGAAGCTACTTCAAAGGAGATAAGCTTGTTAGCAAAGTATTTTCCCGGCCATATTCACGATTTGCATCTTGATGGCTATTTCAATTTTAATTTTTCTTCTAATATAACTTCCTATCATGGTTTATATTATCCTTTTTTCTATTTATTATTTCGTATTTTTTCTCATGGAAGGATAATTCATCTGTATACTTCTTTGTGCGACCGCCCTTATCTCCCTTTTTTAAATAAGAAAAAGATGATTATAACTTCTCCTAACTTTTTTAGTAAAAAAAGAATACAATCTAAACTTAAATCTCTTCAGAAGGTACGCCGGATAATTGTTCAATCCGAAGTGGAGAAAAAAGAGCTACTGGCAGCTGGCATTAAAAAAGAAAAAATCTCTCTAATTTATCCCTCAGTGGAATTGGAAAAATTTTCGTATCATGAACCTAAAAAAAATTTCACTATTCTAAACGCCAGTTGTCCAGGAAAGGTTCGGGATTTGCACAAGCGGGGAGTATACCTTTTGTTTGACATTGATCCTTATCTTTATGATGAACAGATAATATTTCTGTGGAGGGGAGGAGAATTTTCTTTATTTATGGACCAAATAAAAGGTCGAACATTCCAGCACATCAATATAAAGAATAAGATCCATATAGATATGAATGAACAGTATGCCAAAGCACATTGCACCATAATTCCTTACATTCAATTCGATGAATACCTTAAACTTATTCCTACATCGGTAATAGAAAGTTTAGCCGCTGGGAAGCCGGTGTTGGTATCATCCCAAACGGGGATAGCTGATATAATACGGGCTAATGCTTGCGGGGTTGTTTTCAATCCAACTAAGGAAGATTTGCTTCTAGCTATTGCGGATATGAAACAGAATTATAATAAATATCAGCAAAACTGCCGTAAGACCGCAGAAAAATACTTTTCTCAGGAACAGTTTTTGAGAGGATACCGGGAAATATATGATCAGATGGGGGAAAAATGATCCTGCAATATCTGAAAACTCCCCTAGGAATAATGGTAATCCTGGAAATTTTTAAGAGAAATAAATTAAAGTATATACTATTCAAATGTGACCACATCTTTGAAGGCCAGAATAAGAATCTGGACATTCTATTTAAAACAACAGCCGAATATCACCAGGCGGCATCTATTCTTGAACAGCAGGGCTTCATTGTACGTCTATCCGAGAACATAGAGAAATACAAAATTATGTACTGCGGCTTTGTCAATGGGATAATGTATTCCATTCACCTGCATCGTGAAGTAGCCTGGCATGGGATGATTGCCCTTGATAAACAAACAATATTCGCTCGTAGTCAGGAAGTTCATCCTTTAGTTGTAATACCTTCATTGGAGGACTATATTCTAATCCATGCGGCCCATGTATTGTTTGAAAATTTTAAAATTAGAACTAGGGAAAAGAATTATTTAGTTAAATTTAATGAAGCATCTGCTGATCGGGATTATATCCTCTGGCAGACGCGAAAGAATGGATGGGAAAAAGGATTTAAGAAGGTATTACATTTTGGCGGATTACCTGATAAACTATCTAACCAACTATCTATCACTGAAATATTCTTCTTCTGGATTAAGAAATTATGGACCGAACCGGCAACCACTTTTTATCTTTTTAAAAAAGCAGCCAGGATACCCCTACGAAAAATAAGTCTCCAGAGGCGGGGATGTTTAATTGCTTTGATGGGGGTAAATGGCAGTGGTAAAACCACTCTTGCTAAAAAAACGCTAGAAAAGTATCAGCCCCTAACCTCTAATTTAGGTAAAAAACAGCATTATTATTATTACGGCTGGGAACCTGCATTTTTTCTAACAAAGTTAGTTTCCAAACTGTTTCACAGAAATAACAAGAAATTATTTTCTGAAGTAAATTTCAGTAAATCACCTCCAAAATTTGATGTTTTTCAGGAGCTATTGTTTATCTACTTGTTTTTTGAATTTTATTATCGCTATTTATGCCACATTCGTCCAAGATTACAACGAGGAGATTTGATCATCAGTGATAGGTACTTTTATGATGTTTATGGTCAATACAATTACTCTTCTAATAGTATTATATTGCCTTATCTGCTGCAGATCTTCCCTCGTCCTGATTATTTGTATGTTTTAACCGCCGAAGTAGACAAACTTATCTCGCGCGGAAAGATTGATCGGAATTCAGAAAGCGTAAAACCTATTACCCGGCATGTTTTTTCTTCGGAGTATATAATTAAACAAAGCCAGAGGTATGCTGAACTTTCCTTACTCCTGTCTGCCAGGATTATAGATACTAAAAACAACCCCCAGAACTGTGCACAAAATATTGTCGCTGAAACTTGGGGCGCCTTGGTTCCATAGTTATGTTAGTAATTTAAATCAATTTTGATTATAAGAACTATGCTTCTTGGTCTGTCCACAAAGGTACAGATTGTATACTAGGGCCAAAGGAGGGGCAAAGAATGAAGCAAAGACTTCATTCTTGCGCCGAAAACAACCTTTGTTTTCTTGCGCATTTTTGTCCTCAGACCAAAATTTATGTGCCGTGCCCCAGTATACAAATGTCTTCGATTATGGACAGACCAATGCTTCTAAAACTTTTTAAAGGCAGCTTTCGTCATTGAGATATGGGTAAATATAATAATCAGGATGAATTCAAGGATTTTGTCAGCAAATGGTCTTCCAAGACAGTCAATGGGGTGCCTATAGACACCTTACTTGCGGTAGATGGAATTCCTCTAAGCTGGTTTTATAGGCCTATTTTATATAGCAGCCTTTTGCCTAAGCCTTTTGCTACCATTAATGACTTAAAAACAACTCGAAGAATTCCTGCTTGGAAAACTATGCTCTTCAGTTATGGTTATCAAAAATATATTTTCTGGAGTGATTTGATAAAGAGAAGCGTTCCTCCTAAAATCGTTTCTTCTGCCATCAGCAAACCCAAGGTGCTCCTGCTTACATTTACCAACCACCTTGGGACAGAAATTTTTAGGATAAGTAAAATAGAGCAAAATATTTCTAAACATAGCGATGCTAAACCGTTCGTACTGGTTGCCGATCCGCTCTCACGCTGCTCCATTAAAAAAATTCGTTCTAGTAATAATACTCTGTATAACTATTACACTAAAGAAATTATCCGGAATGCCAAACGGCTTGCAACCAAACTATCAGGCCAATGGAGATCTATCCCTACTGCTAAAAAAATAGAGATGTTTACTTACCAATCCCAAGACTTCTATCCATTTATACGCTATAATCTAGATTTCCTTTATTCATCAGAATTTATTACACAGGTTATAAAATATTACTATTCTTTTCAAAGAGCGATTGAGACCGAAAATGTGCAGGCGATTGTCATAACTTCTCAAAATAATATTATTGAGAAGTGTCTTATTGCCGCTTCTATCAAAAAAAATATTCCTGTCATCGTCGTTCAACATGGAATAGCGCTAGGTTTTCTTCCAACGTTAGATACCCCTTCCAATGTTTATTTTGCTGTTTTTGGCAGGAAATATCAAAAAGATCTTATTGATCATGGAATTCCTGAAAAAAATATCTTTGTCACCGGCCCCATAATTTTTGATGGGATAGAAAAATTTATTGCTCCCCTCCCCAAAAATGAGAAGGCTATCCTTTTAGCTACTTCACCAATGGTGGAAGACCGTTTCATGGAGAAAGAAGCATATTTTCTAAGGATAAAGAAGATACTTTACGACTTAAAAAAGATCAATCCAACTATTGTTATCAAGCTTCATCCGAGGGAAAAAAATCGGTCTGAATATGAACAGATACTTGAAGAGTCAGGAATTCCAGGAAAGGTAATATCGGACACCAATCGGGATGAGCATTATGGGCTGATAGAACATTCGAATATTGTGGTTACGTTCGGCTCAACAGTTGCCCTTGAAGCGATGATTATTAACCGGCCTACATTGACCATAGATCTTTTTGACACTCAAAATCCATCCAATGATGTTATCCGCAGTGCTGATGCTACTACTGCTGTTCATTATACTCGGGATATTGGAGATGTAGCCGCTTCACTTCTTACAGCAGGATTTTTCTCAGCTGAAGCATCTCGAAAAGCGGACGAATTCGTACAGGATATTTGTTATAAGATCGACGGGAAAGCTTCAGAAAGAGTTGTGCAGTGTGTGTACAGCCTCATGAAGCACTAGTTTTTTTTAATGGTGGATTTGTACACTGAGGTAGACGATGAATGTATATCCGTAATTACTATATATCCGTAATCACTAAACTTCTTTCAAAAAAGGGCTGATTTTTTTGTTTTTAACTTCCCCATACACCCTCAAATACTCTTCCACACTCTTCCCCCATTCAAATCTCTTCTCCTTGCTTTCCATAAATTCTTTTTTAAATACCTTAACTATTTTCTCCGCCAAATCGTTGCTGTCTTTATTCCTAAAAATCTGATACCTGCCTGATACCACTTCCGGAAGCGATCCGGCATTGCTAACTACTACTGGTTTTTTAAGAGATAAAGCTTCCAAAGCGGTATAACCAAAACCTTCTGCCAATGAGGGGATTACCGCGCAATCCGCGGCCAAAATATAATCCCCTAATTTTTCATAAGGTTGGGAAGGTATTATTTTTACCTCTGAGTTTAATTTCAATATCTTTATTAAATTCCGTAATTTTTGATATTGGAGCTTATACTTGTCAACTGATCCAAACATCAATACTAGTTTAGCTGAGGGAATGTTAAGCTTAATTTTTGGGAAGGCTTTAATTAGATATTCAAAACCCTTGGATGCGCCGGGCCTTCCCCAAGAAAAACAGATAAAATTATTTTCTAATCCCAGTTGTGTCCTAATTTTATAGGAATTTTCTTTTTTGAATTGACCCAGATTCCAGAATTCATACTCCAATCCATTGTATATCCTAACCACTTTTTGGTGAGGAATATTTTTTATCTTGAGCAGATCCAGCTTGGTAGATTCCGATACACAGACATATTTATCATAAGGAAGAAGATAAATTAACTGTTCCATGAATTCATGCAGCCAGCATTTCCAAGCTGTAAACCCCGTGATTTCTTTCCATTTCTTCTGCCAGACTTCGTGTACGGTTATCACTACCGGCTTCTTCCTAAGTTTTGCAGCTGCCCAGGCGGGAGGCGCTCCGTTAAAGGTAGTTGTTTGGATAATATCTGCTTTCTTAGCTAATTTAATTACTTTAGGCAGTGACAGAAAACTAAATAGGTACCGGGAATAAAATGAATTTACTCGGTGAACTTTAACCCCATTGATTGTCTCTTTTTTTTTAGTGCCTTTAAGTTTATGGGTAACTAAGTTAACTTCATGCCCTCTTTTTACATACCCTTCTGCTAAATTCTTAAACACTACTTCCGCTCCGCCATAATGTGGTAGGTAGTTTTCACAAACAAATAAAATTTTCATGATGATTAAGGTTTATTGTCTTTAAAATTCTTGCTGGTTCCATCTCCATTTTCTGGGCTATTAGCTTTACTTAAATTAGCCCAAGCTTCCTGACGGACAAATTTATCGAGCTTCCGCTCATTTTTCTTAGTAAGGCTGTAATTGTAAAATCCCATTCCTAACAGTACAAAGAAACCTAGAACTACAAAGAAATCTAACCGGCGGTAGAAATTAAGCGGACCAATGATAAAATCCAGCGCTGAGGGAACGATGGCAATTACCACCAGCACAATCCATCCCAGGAACCAGAACAACAATTCATTGTTACTTATTTCCCGGCGCTTAAATTTTACAAAAGTGAAATACATCATGGCTAAGCCAAATATTATCCCCAAAAATTGGATCCAAAAAGTAGTGTTCATCTCCATAACCTCCAGCCAATAATCTTCAGCACAATTTTAACTCCATCCAGAATGGTTGTGCCTTTATACCTATCATTGTAAATAGTCTTAATGTCAATTTGGCTATAGCTTAATTTATTTTTGGCTAATTTAGTAATCATTTCTGTTTCCAAAAAGTAATCCGAGGCGTTCCATCTTATTTTCTTATAGGCTGAGGAAGTAAAACCTCTGTACCCGCACTGACTATCTTTAATATTCACTCCGTATAATAAATTTATAGTTCGATTGATGAAACTGTTGCCTAACCGGAATACCAAAGGCATATTCTTGGATCCTTGGCGGCAGCCTAGAACCACTTGATAATTATTCAGCCCCTCTAATATTCGTGGTATTTCCTGGGGATCATGCTGTCCATCGCCGTCAATTACAATGATCTTCTCTGCTCCCTGAGCTAAAGCATAGTCACAGCCGGTTTTTAAAGCCGAGCCTTTACCTAAATTCACTTTATGTCTAAGTACGCTGGCTCCTTCTCGTTGAGCTATAGTTGAAGTTTCATCCTTGGAACCATCGTCTACAACAATTATGTTAAAAAGATGTTTCTTAACTTCAGTTAAGACCGAGCCTAAATTTTGGCTTTCATTATGAGCCGGAATTACTACCCATTCATTCATTTTTCAACCTTTAGTTGCATCATAAATGAATCATTAAAATTAGCCTTATAAAAATTATGAAAGAGATGAAAAATAGTCTTCAAAATTATCGGACTTAATCCCTACTCAACTCACTTAAAATAAACTTTATTCTCTTGCTGACAGTTATAATCCATTATCCAGGTTATAATCTTCCCGCCGCCAAATTGTTTGGTTTCATCAAATTTGCTGAAACAGCTGGTTCCATGCCCGTCAAAGTAGAACAGTTTAGTAAACATGCTATTAGCCTGCGCAGGATCAGTTAACATTAAACCATAACTCTCTTCTCCCGTTGGGACTAGAACAAACGATATTCCAATTTTCTGGCCGGAAAATTCTCGTTCTTCAATTCCATCCTGGGTTGCATACACTAAACTATTGGGGTAAATATTGGGATTATTGACTAGGGAGAGGTCATGGTCATCCAAGCTTATTTCTACTTGGAAAGGATTGCCTTCAACTGCTGCTTCACAGAGTAATGTTTTTGGGTCCTTAGTCTGGCAGGGGTTTAGACCGGAATAATATCCCGGCCAAGGCGAGATCCAACTATCAGGGTTGGTAGTTTGAATTTCCGAATGAATTTTATCAGCTTCATCATCACTGAGATTAAAGTTTTGAGTTAGGTACTTAACTGCTTCACTCCTAGATAACTTATTTGTTTTTTGATACATCACTGATTTAGTAAAATCCCAGTGTCCAAAATGACCCCACACTCCAGCTTTTCCGATCATGTCATCGGAAGTGATATAATAATCTTGGGGCGGGTTTTCACAGTGAGTATATTGAAGTACGTCTGCTGCTTGTTCAGATGATAAGCCCGCCTGGTTTAAAGTCTGGGCGGCTGAGGCCTCATCTTGGATTATCACTTGATTTAAAATATCAATACTTTTAGGTGTATCAGATAATACTTTATCTAATTCATCAAACGCCTGGTTTTGCCCGCAGTTAAGCATTCTTACTATCCCTACACTTACTTTTTCTTTGTTCGTTAATAATGATTTTCCTACCCAGTAAGCATCCCAAGGCAGCTGAGTTCCTCCGTCAAAGGTAACCGGCCGTTCAGCTATGGCTTTGAACCAATGGCCAAAATCCCACCACGAGGTAATAACAATATTCTCTGGTGTTTCCTGATTTATCTTGATTAAAGTATTATACCAGGCATCATTCATGCTGGGGGCAGAACGGTAGGCTTGGTTATAACCATCTTTAGCCGGCTGAATTAATAGCAGGGCTAGAATAACAAATACCAGCACCTTAGTTATATTAAGATTAAATTTTAATTCTTTAGCTACCCATTTGGAAGAATATTCAAATACTAATCCCATAAACGCACCTAAAGCTATAGCCATGATTGGAGTAGCTTGAAGTATAAACCTTACTCCTTTAGTTGTACCAAATAACGAAGTAGACAACCACAATACTAGTAGGAATGGTATCTGCAGATCGCGTTTTCCATTTTTAGTTTTGCGTAAAATCAGTAAAATAATTCCGATAATTGCTAGAACAAACAACAATTTTCCTCCCAGCTGTTGAATTACATTGGATAATGAAACTACATTTAATTCTGCAACAGTAGTTCTAATGTTAGGCCAATAAGTAGTTACTGCTACTGCTTTAAGGAGCAGGAACTGGAATGGTCCTTTAATAATCCTAATTATTTGGTCGGTGGAGGAAAAAATGCTCACAAATACCGCTGTGACTACGGCGTATAATCCAAAGGTGGATAGCGGTTCAAGGAACTTTTTTGATTTAATTGTCTGGGGGATAGTCTTTAAATTGGTTAATATAACATATCCTAACTGGAATATCAAGGTGGCTACTAAAAATGTGGCAATGTACCACCATCCGGTCCAGGCAAAGGCAAACACCCCGGTGGCCAGACCTGCTAAAGAAATGTATATGATTTTCCATTTTTTAGTCTTGGCTTCTAAATACTCAATGAATAACCAGGCAATAAGTACTGGGAAAAAAACAGCATAAACATCGGTATCTGAACTTTCACCGGTAGTCCGAGATACAAAGAAAGCGGATACTGCCAGTAAAAACGCCGTGAAAAAACCTCCCGCGTTACTCTTGGTAATTCTTTTACCTATAAAAAATCCGGGGATTACCGTCAAAGCGGAAAAGATTGTTCCTACAAAGAAAAAAGTTAACATCAAGGGGAAATCACCGAAGAGATTAGCAATATCATGCCACAATGCGCCAAACCAATTATGGAAGTTCCAGTCTGCTTCCCTTCCCAGGGGCGCTACCCGGTAATCATCCCATGATTTTCCATCTTTAATACTTGTGCCGGGATATCCATTTTCCACAATATATTCTGTTTGTTGGTAGTAGTAATACGGGTCGATACCTAGTAAATATAACGTTCCTTCATCATCTTTAAATATACTGCGGTACTCCTTGGCTAAAGATTCAATCTGTTGTTTAACTTCGGGTTTATTTTCTTTTAGATAAACTTCTAACTCTTTTTTGATGATAGCATCTTTATTCTGCTGAGGAAGATTTGGATACTCTTGACCGATCTGGCTGCCAATTAAGCTTTGATAATAATTATATACTCCATTTTCCGCCCATTCTTCGGCAATTGGCAGCCGCTGGGGCATAGTTCGCAGGTAGATGGAAACGGTAACTGCAATCAGTATGCACACTAGCGGGATAAGCCAGCGGGAATGTTTTTTTAGTTCCTGGCCTATTTGTTTAATGTCCACCGAGATGTTGTCTGATTTTTGGGAAGATTTATTGAGACTGTTAGGAGATGAACTGTCCTTTCCCAAAAAATTTTGCTTACCTTGACTTTTTTCTTTCGACTGTTTAAATAGTCCAGAAAACTTACTTTTAATATTAGAAAAATCAATTAGGGTGTCTTCTTTATCTGCGCCTTCTTTATTCTGGACTTCAATATGTTTATCCGGATCATTAGATTTTTTATCTTCCTCAATCAAAAAACTCACCTATTGGGGCTGAAGTAGGGGTTGGTTTATAAAATTTGTTATGCCTAATTTTTTAAATTTACTCTTTTTAATTTTACCCTTTTCCAATGTACTATAATATATTAATTATTTCGTCCTCATTTAGATACAAGATGTCTTCAGTAGGATGCCGGTACAGCGGAGCTTTAATTCTCTTTTGATCCAGGATGTGGCCTATTAATCCAATGCTTCTGGCCAAAGCGAAAAGGCCGTTAAGAGATTCATTTTCAATTATTTCTTTGATCTCCTGAGAATTAAACAAGGATGATGATTCTAACAAATCCAGGAATAGGGCCGCAATGCATCCATCTACATTAAGAATTAAATTATCCGCCTTCTGCAAAGTTATTTTTTCTACTTCCAGCGCAAATTCCAGATATTTTAATTTAGGCGAGGCGAACTCATCCAATTTATGGAAATTTTGCACTGCAAAGTCTGCCAGGAGTTTTACTCTTTGATCCGGATTGTGCTTTGATTTAACCCTATGTCCAATTCCGGGAATAAGAATTTGTTTCTGCTTCATGTTTTCTACAAATTGCTTGGAAGTAAGTTTTTTGTCCACCGCTTCTTTAAAATATTTGGCCGAATCAGCTAGGGCGCCGCCAAATTTTGGCCCGATGGTCAACAAACCGCTGCATAGCGAGGAAATAATATCTTTACCCGCTCGGGCGGCAACAATAGCATTATGCGCTCCTGAAACTGCCGGCCCATGGTCAGCAGTAACAATCAAGCATAATTCTATAAATTTACTGAAATATTCGGGAAGATCTTTCTTAAACCACAATTGGCCTATTGTTTGTCCAATATTAGACCCATCAGCGATAATTTTAGTTAGGGGTTTACCATTATAACAGATATCTTCTCCGGCATCAGAAGAGATGGTGCAGGTAAAATTAGTTTCTTTACGAACCGACCCTTGTCTAACTGCTTCACTATAATCTATTGGCAGGACTGGCGTTTCTGGTTCTTCTTTAAGCGGCACTTCTCCTGCAGATTTTAATCTTGCAAATTCTTCACCAATCACCTTCTCAAATTCAGCAAAAGATTCCGGCACAATAATTCCCGCTTCTTTTAATGCTCTGTTCTTTTCCACTGCACTTTCTTTATTGGTTTTAGCTTTGGCTCCGGCATGTCCAAATTGAACTTCAAACGGGAAAATGGCGGAACAAGTTCCTGCCACCAGCATAATTATGGGTTTTGTTAACAGATTATTTTGTTTTAATTTTATTAATTCATACTCTAACTCCCCCCCCAGTTCTCCCAAAGCCACAATCATCTTAATCTCCAGTTTTTTCTGATAGCGCAGGATGTGGTCCACAAAAGTTGATCCCGGGAACAAATCTCCTCCAATAGCTATGGACTCATTTATTCCATCACTCACTTTGGATATTATGTTAAGCAGTTCATTCATCATCCCGCTGGATTTGGAAACTAAACCTATGCTTCCCGGCTGATAAAGTTTGTTGCGGATAATATTTTCATTACTTCCTCCGGCGTAGCCTATCCTGAACTTTCCTGCGGCTATCCCCCCCACAGTTGATGGGCCGATAATCAATCTTCTTTTTATTTCTTTATCTTGTTTTTCTTTATTTTTGTCTTTATATTTTTTATCTTCCTCTTCTTTTTCTTTAACTAAGGCAATTAAATTTTTAGCTTGGTTCTCCGGCATTCCTTCCGCTACTATAATTATGGTCCTGATTGTATCCATATTCAAAGCTTCCTTAGATGAATCATAAGCTGATCTGAAGGAGGCGAAATTAATCAGTACATCCGCTTGGGGATGATTAATAGCCGCTTCCTGAATATTATCGTAGATTGGAATTAAAATTTCTCTTTGCCCAAAGAAGGCGCGATGGAACCCTTTTCTTCCCGGATGGACAATCGCGCTGACACTAGGTTCACGCCGGGATAGAAAATCAAAATCCAACATCTGCTGCAGGGGTTTAGGTTTTAAGTTGTAAAATATAGCTGTAGTTTCTTTGGTGAAAGTTTCTCGTTTATTTAGGTCTGTTATATTCATCTCAATCTCTCTGCCGCCTTTTCCACAATCTGGGTCATAGGTGTTTCCGGCCCGTGCACAAAAATAGGAATGCCAATTTCTTTTCCAGCTTGCTCGATTAATTTTAATCCGTTCTGATAATTTGGCCCGCCCCGGCGGACATAAAGGGATATTTTCCCGTTTATCAATTGTTCTTTAAATTCATTCAAGGCTCGTATTATTCCTACAAAAGTTTTTTCTACGTCGGTAAAATTAGCTATCGCCCCGCCGATTATCAATACTTTCCCTTGGGGATGATGGCCTGTAGTCATTAAGGATAATATTGTTTTAGTGTAGTGGTAAGTTTCTTCAGTGGTAGGATTCCCGGAATATTCCCCGTAGTTGGCAATTTCTTCCTTTTGCCCGGCATTTACTAGTGCATCCAGATAAATTAGGCTTGCTCCCCCGCCGGAGAGAATGTTCCATATTCTACCTTTAGGATTAAGCAGAGTTAGCTTTAAGGATGCTCCGCTGTTTTTATCTAAGGATTGGATGAATTCTTCTTCGGGATATATTTTTTTTCCGAAAGGCGGGGGAAATTCTAATTTTCCCCACCGTTCTCCATTCTTAAACTCGGCGCAGCTGTCTACTTCGGCTACGGCATCTAATAAATCAATTTTGTCTTCTTTTATAGTGAAGGGGTTAATCTCTAGATAGGTGAAATCTAGGTCATGGAACATTTTTATTAAAGATACAATAAATTTTTTTCCAACTAGGGGCAACTCTAATTGTTGGATTTCATTTTCCTTAATTAACTTAACCTCTCCCCAATTCTCATCAATATCCGCCCCCCCTGTAGCTGAAAAACGAATATTCACCGTTTCCCGGCCGGATTCTAAACAAAGGTAATATTCCTGTTCATGTTCAACATAGGGTTCAATTAAGAAATGAGTCAACTTTCCGGAAACTTGGCCGATGCTTATTTCCTTATTCCTGTTCTCTTCCAGGAATTTAACTGCTTCTTCCCAGCTGGCATTGAATAGCATTAAACCCAGTTTTTTTCGTTTGCCGAATAATTGATCCGGTTTAACAACCAATTTATTCTGTTTAAGCCAGGGGTAATTCTGGGCTAACTCTTTTAAGTTGTCCTCTGGATAAACCAGGACGGAGTTCAAATTTAAGGCTATTTCTGAGTCGTAGGTAGAAAAATAGGCTTTAATAATCCGTTTAGCATCGTATTCTCTGATTTTTTTCCGGCCCATGGTCTGGAGGTTATTATTTGGTTTAAATAGGTAGTGAAATAGTAGTTAAGTGAAATAATTTTTTGGGCTAAAAACTAATAGGGCTTGGGCAAATTATATAAACGTGCTTCCTAACATTCATGATATGAAGATTACTAAAAAGCAAGTAGAACAACTTTGTAAGAAACTTGATGAAGATTTAGTTAAATTTTCTTTTCTCGCTAGTGGAAATCATAATGATAATTATGCTATTGAAACGATTGGAAAGAAATATGTATTGCGAATAGAAAATAACCCTCAATTCAAGAATTTAAAGAATGAATATACTCTTTTGAAATCTCTAAAAGAGGGATTAGGACCCAAAGTCTATTTTTTTGATAAATCGCATAAAATTATTTCCGCAGATTATTTTGTGGAAGAATTTGTTGATGGCAAATATCCTAAGAAACTAAATGACAAATTCATAGTTTTAATGGCTAAATGGCTTAAAAAATTACACCAACAAAAAAAACCATGCAAAAGACACTCCACGCTAAAAGCAATAAAGCCATACTTTAGGAATGTTAATAATCACAAAAATGCCATTCCACTCGAAATTGCTAATGAAATTGACTATTTATTCAAGAGAGTAACCGCTTTTTGTAAAAAGAATGATGGCATTTTTGCTAACAGAAAAGAAGATTGTTTACTGCATGGCGATTTATCAAGAGAAAATATAATTTATGATGGCGAAAATATTAGACTTTTGGATTGGGAATTCTCAAGATACAATTTTCCCGAATGGGATCTAGTTTATTTCATGCAAAGTTTAGAACTAAACCCAAAACAAAAAGAACTATTCCTTAAAACCTATGGATTCCCAACATCAAAAACAGGAAAGAAAAGATTGTTGATTATTTCCTTGCTTAATACTTGTGGAGATATTGGGTATTCTGTCTGGCGTTTAGGTTTAGTTAAACAGGGAAAATTAAACAAAAAACTTAAACCTGAGATTTCAAAAAGATTGGACCAAGACATAAATCGGCTACGAAAGATAATTGAGGATTTAGAACGCTAAATTATTTAAAGAACCAATTAAATTCTATAGCTTATGAGAACATTAGAATTAAACCCAGATCAGATTATTACTCTGAATGATTACCCCGTGCATAGCGATAGCGTTCTAAGTGAATACTTTACTAAATGCAAATTAAGGGAAGAAATACCTTTTGTTCCAGTCATAAGAAAAGCTATGGTTAGAAAACATTTTGATGATGAACTTCTTGAAGAATTTGAGAGATTTGAACGTCAAAACCCTGTTGCAGAATATTTTATGTTAGACGGCAGTCACAGAACTACTGCTTTAACACTTGCTGGTTGTAAAATTACAGCAATTATTTATGAAAGTGATAAAGACATCAAAGAAGCAAGAAAATTAGTTGCAACAGGTCAAATTCTTGAAAATGGAACACTTAATCATTCGCTAGAAGAAAACTGCGAAATATTACATAAACACTTTAAAGAAAAACCATATTTCATGACTGTGAAACAAAAAACAGAAAGATTGGTGCGAGAAAGGAAATTGCCACAAGACATAGCTAATTCTTATAGATAAAATCTTCATCAAGTTTTAGAGGAAGCACTAACTGATATGCCCAAGCCCACTGATACTTTTTTGGATGGCTCACTGTGTTCGTTTGATAGAACGCCCAAAAAATTACTTGCTCCGTTTCACTCCGCACCACGCTGCGCTTTCCTCCCGTTGGTCGCTCACCTCACTTAACAGCGCATACGTTAGACAAAATACCCCCGCTCCGCGTATTATTGAAAAAATAAAAATTAGGCGGGGCGCCTTTACAGCTGGCTGGTGTGTTCTAGAGCGGCCTTTCTGATATCTTCTGCGGTGTATATTCCCCTTCCAACAATTGCGTGCCAGCTATTTCCTGCAACTTTTGCAGCCTCTGAAATTGAACCGCCTTGTGCTACAAATCCGGGTGCATAAAATGTTGGAGAAACTCCTCTTTGTTCTAATGTTTTTTTAATTTTTCTTATGTCTTCTGGTCTGTTTCCTGGAACAACAAAATCAGAAACTCCCAATTCAGCAGCATTTAGGTACATTTCCATTATCGCTTCATCGGCTAAATATCCGCCCTCGCTTCTAACATATTTTGGATGAGTCATCAATCCGCCGATGATTACACCTAAATCCTGTTCAAATGCGGCTTCAATCCATGCTTTTTCTGTCTCTGGACCTGATTGTGGGAAGAATATAACGGCATCAACGCCGGCATTTTTCATTGTTCTTGCGAAGTTCTTGCCTGTGTCTGGAATGTCAGTTCCTGCTTTTTGATGGTCATAAATAATCGGTTTTTTATTATACTTTCTGGTCAATTCAACAATTCTCGGCAAACCATATCCTAATCCTAATTCAAAGCCAATTTTATACGCGCCAACACCCTCAATATCAGCAGTGTCTCTTACAATTTTTTCATATAAATCTAACGGAACATCACAAGCCGGAATAATACTTCTTTCTCTTTGACTAATTATACCCATTTGTTTCACCTTATTTTAAGTGTTTCAACACCGTATTTTTTAAATTCTTCTTCAATTGCTCTTGCAATTTGTTCTCCTGGATTTAGCCTTCTATATGCTTCAGGCAGTAATTGAAGAGCACTACTTAAAGTGTGATATTGGACTTTTTTTGATTCAACCGCTTTCTGGACGCTTTGCCCATCTTTTCTTAATTCCATTCTGTTTGTAAGACTGAAAGCACCGATTATTGGAATTTCTAATTCAGTTAAACTATCAATAGTAGTTAGTAAAGAACCGCCAGTTGCTGTAACATCTTCCAGAATTATAGTTTTTCCTCTTGGTTCGCCGACAAAATATTTATCTTTTGGTGCACCATGATCTTTTGGTTTTCCCCGCCCCATCGGCAGAGCATGACTATGAGGAGCATAGTTTGGCGATTCTTTAGCCCATTTGTATTGGGTAAGCACCCCAAGTTTTGTTGCTCCTTCAGGAACACCATAGAAACAATCAGGTTCTAATCCTAAACCTCTTGTGAATGCAGTTACATAATCAGTCAATCTATCTAACAGAAAAACATCTTCTGTGACATTTCTCCAATTCACATACCAGTTTGACATTCTTCCAGATTTAAGTTTAATAGGTTGTTCAAAGAAACCAATTATACCACTATCCAAAACAAATCTGTTAAATTCTTCTTGATTAAAACTGCTCATAATAGACAGTTAAGGTAAAATATTTATAAACTTAATTAGTTTTAAACACATAACTCCTGGTACCCAACATTTTCAGCGGACTTCAACACTCTCACTCACTTCGTTCGACCTAGTCTAACAGCACATACGTTAAATTTTAATATTACCTCCATCTATTAACTTAAAAATGGCTACTTGTGAGATGAGCGGTCGGACTATGGACTCCCAGGACTTGATTACCGTAATTATAGAAGGGGTGGAGATGAAAGTGTCTCCCGAATACGCTAAATACGGGCAGGTTAAAAAAGGAAACACCTATTTAAGGCCGGACTCAAACTCTTTTAAAAACAAAAATTTTTTCCCATCCACTCTTCCAGGGGAAGAATTTACTATTGTCAGCAATTATTCCAACTTAATACGGTCTTATCGGGAGAAAAAGCAGCTGAGTCAAGAAGAATTTTCTAGGCTATTGAATGAGCGGGAAAGTTTAATTGCCAAATTTGAAGCCGGATCATTAAAACCTAGGATCGAAGTTGCCCGTAAGATAGGAAAACTACTTAACCTAAACTTGGTGGTTAAGGATGATTTAGTGATGGTTGATAAAACCGAAAATAGTAATAAAAACCAGAATGACAGTTTTACCTTAGGCGATTTCATCAAGGTTAGGAAAAGGTAGGTTCTTTGACTATAAAAATAACAATCTATACCCTGCATAAACCGCCACTCCCAATCCTATCCCCGCCAATACATCTATTCTATCGTGCTTCTTAAGAAAAATCCGGGAATAACTAGCTGCTAAGGCCATCAATCCTAAAAAGATAGCTGCCGTGAAATCATTAAAAAATTGGATCAAAGTCAAAGCGGTATAACTAACCCTGGCGGCATGCAAACTTGGGAACGCCGAAGCATCAATTCTTTCGATCCAAGTATTGTGTTCTTCTTTATTGGGGCGGTTTTTGAAATAAAACAAACGAATTAATATTACTAGCCCCGTAGTGATTACAGCACCCAACAATAAGGCCAGGAATAAATCAATCTCCTGTAGGACGAGGGATAATAATATGACTATTCCGGTAAATACAAATCCCCCCAAGGTGGTAAGATCTCGGAAAATTTCTTCGGTAATTTTAACAATTATTTTGCTCATTGAGAATGTTAATTCTTCATAAATATATTAATATTACGGCTAAAACCAGTCCTAACCCCATTCCGATCCTAATTTGTCGGTCAGTTATCACTTTCTCTGGTGATCGGGCGATAGATGATCCAGAGGTTATTAAGTAATAAAATCTAAAGATGCAGAACAAGACTAATGGAAGGGTGAACAGCAAATTATTTTGCTTGCTAAGAAAAGAATAGAGAGCGTAAGAAATTATCAATAAAGTAGTTGAAATTATCATTAGCGAATTAGTAAGGCTGAGAGTGTAATCCTGCAATACAGCTCTAGATTTACTAGCTTCGATTTTTAACAGCAATAAGTTAGAATGGCGTTTTCCCACCGCTAGGAATAAAGCCAGAAAGAATGGACCCATTATTAGCCAGGGTGATATTACTACCTTGATGGCTAATCCTCCCGAAATGGCTCGAATAACAAATAAGGAGGCAATGGTTAAGACATCGGCTAGAACGATTTTTTTCAAGAAAAAAGTATAGGCCTGGGTTAGTAAAAACAAGCTAAGAACTGCTGCTAAAAACCACCCTCCTAATTTGCCAGCTAAAATAGTTGATCCAAGGAATAAAATAACTGCTATGACTCCAGCGGTTTTTTTTGAAACTCTTTCCGCTGACAGCGGCCGGAACTTATTTTCCGGATGCAGCTTATCCTTCTCCAGATCTACCAGATCATTCAAGATGTAGTTAACTGAGGACATTAAACTAACGGCTAAGAATGCTTCTGCTGAAACTAAAAATAAGTCTACCTTAAATAAATTCCCGGAGAAAAATATAGCTAAAAATACTACTAAGTTTTTGTACCATTGCTGAACCCGGAGTAAATTAAAATAATCAATTAAGCCCATCTGTGGTTACTGGAACATAAGCTCTATAAATACATTCCTGTCGTAATTTTTCATTATGTTCAAACAATACTAATCTTTCATTATAAATCTCTTTATTATCTGAACTAATTAGTTTTAATAACTCCTCTCTTTGCCTTAGACACTCTAAATCTTCGGGTGAACAAATAAAATCGCATTCGTTTAGGACTAAGAACTGAAATTTATTTTTATTGTCTTCATAAACCTTTGCCGCTTCATTCATCGGTCCAAGGATTATTATTTGTTTATCTAAGTAAGAAAATAGGAATGGAGTTGAGCTGATAATTGGACCTTCGGTCTGCTGCATCTTAATTAGGCCTATAATCTCTTGTTCGGCAGCTGAGATATTTTTATTTACTGGAATTGAAGGAAGAGAACTTAAAACCAGAATAATTCCCATTATTATAATAAAGGCTCTTGGTCGGATTATCGGTTTAGGCTTGCTCTTAATAAAATAATAAGTACAGAATATAGCGTTGGCGGCTAACATAGCCATTAAGGGAAGTATGGTAACTAAATAGCGCGGCTCTTTTCGAGGGAGCCAAGTGAAGTAAATTATCGTAAAAATGCATATTAAAAGAATGGATCTAATCCCGTTCTGCTTTTTAGTGTTGGTGCTATCAGCAATAATTGTTTTATTCTCATCCCTAATTGATCCCTTTTTTTTAAAATTAGAGCGAAGAAATCCATATAGATATCCCAGGAAAAATAAATACACGGGATTAAAAAAGAAAAAATGAATCAAATAAAATAGTATTCCTTCTCCATACATCCAAGTAGCGGTGGTAACAATCCACGATCCAGATATGAATGGTTCCAAGGGATTAGGGTAAGTATAATAATTAAATATCAAATAAGGCGCGGCGGCAATTATAAATCCCAGACTTATAACCGTTCCTTCAAGAATACTTCTCCCCCATTTTTCTTTTCTCAATAGCATTTTAATTAATATGGCCCCTAAGATCGCTGCCCACCAAATTCCTTGCGGAAATTTTGTTAGGAAGGACAATCCTAGCATAATTCCTCCCAGCAATAAATCCAGCCCGGTTTTGTTCCTAATAACTAAATATACTCCCAGAAGACCAAACACCATCGCTAAAGGTTCGGTAAGAATAATCCCCGTAAAATCTACAAACACCGGGGTTAAACTAAATATCAACGTTCCCAGCAAGGCTTCTTTTTGGTTAAATATTTTACTTCCAATCAGATAAGTTAAGTATATGGCGATTAGACTGAAAACTAAATCTAGAACCTTGCCCGCAATAATTTGATTTAAGCCGGCTTTCCAGATTGCTCCATTTAATAAGGGCAGGACTAAGGGCCGGAAAGGTTCCCAGGTTCCAATCTGTCCGCCGGAAAAAATATATTTTCCCATCCCAATATAAACGTGGGTATCCCACCAGAGGGGAAAGTTAAGTGCTAGATGGATTATTCGCACCCCTGCCGACAACACTAAAACTGCTAGCAGGGGATGGACTCTCAGGGCAGCATATATTTTTTTGATAACCAAGTGTACCTTTTTGTGGTCTGTCCAGAATGGAATTAATTTGTATACTACGTGCCGGCGCAAGGATTTTTTGAGCAGCGCCAAAGGAGGCACATTTTTTCCATTTTAAGGAAAAAATCCCAGTGCCGTGCCCTGCTCAAAAAATGCGCCTATTGCAGGTAGTATACAAAAAACATGCATTCTGGACAGACCACCTTTTTGACATCTATTTTTTAAGACCGGCAGAGACAGGCAATTTAAAGCTGCTTTTTCCACTGGTGGTCGTTTTTTTTGACACCGCCTTCAACCGCATTGAGTGGCATTCTTAAGTGACTGGCAGATAATATCCCCCATATCTTCTTTTTTAATTACTCCTTCATATTTTTGATCATCTATTATGACTGTGGGAAGAACGTCCACTTCATGTTGGGCAATCATTATTTCTACCAGAGGTTCATCAGAGCGCAAATCCAGATTTATGGGAAAAACTAACACCTTATCTCCGAACAATTGCCGGTAATAAGTTAGTATTGTTCCTTGAGTGGGGCAGGAAGGACAGTCGGTGGAATAAAAATATAGGATAGTGGTTATATCCAAATCACATTTCTGCTTACTCTCCCGCGCTAAAATCCAGTAGCGTAAATTATCTAAAATGTAGCGTCTTTGAACTAGCTGTCCTCGTTTAGGTGAATAATTATTATCCTCCTCTTTTTCAATTATTCCTTTTAAGGAATCATCAATGTCTTTGATCGCTTCTTTCAAGGTAGCAGCTAAAATGGGGCAGTTGTTATAATTACTAAACGAATTGAGGAATAAATACTGCATCTGTAGGCTGAGAAATTTGACATCCTGTTCCAGATTTATTTCTTCGACAAGGTTATATCTTTGATCTTCAAAAATTGAACCCAGAGTTAATCCCAGAGAAAAGATTAAGAAAGTTATTATTCCTGCTAGGATATACTTATCTCGGCTTATTTTCCTAAATCCTCCGGTTTTAGATGCTCCAATTTTGGGATAATTATCACTAATTGAAGGATTATCTATCTTTGAAGAGTTATTTGTCTTTGAGGAGTTATCTTTCCTTGGAAAAGGATGTTCTAATATTTTTTTATCCATTATTTCACCATTTTAATTTACGGCTGCGGGCAAATTCTAACACTGATAATAATAATATTATTCCTTTAAGTAAATAATAAAATCCAAAATAAGGTATTAGGGGTATAAAACCTAGCTTTAGCATTCGTTCGTTGGCGTTGCGATGGGCTTGGTAAAAGAGGTATAATCCAATTAGGAAAATAAAAATAATTATTGTCCCCTTGCGGAAATCAGCGGTTAAAAAACCAAGCCAAGTAATATTGATTTCAAAATTTTTGATATAGGGGATGATATTAAGGTCAATAATCCATAGATTTTTCAGATGGCGGATAAGTGGTATTAAGAATATGTAAATGGCGGCTATTATTCCTGTAACAGCCAACAAATATCCCAAAACATTTTTAACCATTTGCATCATTCCAAAATCTCCATACCTACGATTAGCAATCAATTGTCTGTATTTACTGATACAGGATATGCTTCCCAAATACCATCTTCGTCGTTGGCGGTAAAAAGGCTTAATTTTCTTTGGAGCCGTGGTATAGACATAAGCATTGAAACATTGCTTGATTCGATAATGATGTTTCTGCAATCGATAAGCTATCTCTTGGTCCTCAGTAATGTTTTTCTCATCAAATCCGCCTAATTTTTTAATTATGTTGGTCTTATAAATTGAAAATGGGCCGGGGGCTACATATAACGAATCCAGATGGCTGGAGATCCGGGCAATCAATATAATTACTAAGTATTCAATCCATTGAACTTTCTGAATGATATTTTTAGGCTGATATATCTTCATCGCGGGAGTGATAACCGCCAGATCGGGGTCATTTTCTCGGTAATAAAGGCTTAACATTCTGCGCAAGGTAAGCGGATCAACAACCGAATCGGCATCCAGGCAGGCAAAAAACAATCCTTTTGCTAAAGAAATAGCTTTGTTTAAGGAAGCGGCTTTCCCAATATTAAGATGGGAAATTAGCTTAAAATAGGGTTTGTTTTTAATATAATTAATAACTTGTTCTTCAGTCTTATCTTTAGACCCATCATTAACTACTATTACTTCCAGCTTACTTTTAGGATAGTCCAGATTATAGATGGACTCTAAAGTTTTAATGATAGTTTCTTCTTCGTTGTAAGCCGGAACGATAACTGTAATTATAGGTTCAGTTGGCAAAACTAAGGATGATTCTTCTTCCCGAAATTTATTCTTTTTATCAACATAAACTAAAAACAGGAATACGGAGAAATAAAGTGAGATGACATAGACTACCCATAATAGTATGTTAATAAAATTATTCACTTTCTATAACCTCACTTATACTTCAATTCACCGAACCAAGCTTATTATTTATTTCTTAACTTGGTCTTATACCTAAAAATCAAAAACTATTGATTTTTAGTACAAGAAAATACTTCTTTTCTGTACAGAAATAGAATTTTATCCTATTTCACATACTGAAATACAATCTTTGTTGTATTTCATGTACCCCGCAGCTTGCTGCAGTTGGGATTTTTATTTAAAAGACCAGACTTGTGCCTCTTCGTTGGAATAAACTAATTTAAACCTTTCGTTTTTCAATAAAAACAAAAATCCCCGGTCTTGAGGCAGTCGATCTCGCAGGTTCTTATTAATATAAATGATATTTATTCCTTGGTCTTCCAGTATTGGGAACAAATCTTGGATATAAATTGAACTGAGTATCTCTTGGCTAAGAGCATATTTAGCCGGATTTTTTTCAGAAAAAGAGTAAAATGGCTTACGTTGAGCAAAGTAAGCGACGTATTCTCCATTTTCTGGACTAGAGAAAATAATAGATTGAGAAAGGGTGTTATCCTTAATCCAGCTTAGGGCATTCTTATCACTCAATGTTGGACCATAATCGTTGGATCGTTCCCAAAATGTTATTGTAGAAAATACAATCCCCAGTATTAACAACCAATAGGTTATTTTTTTTAATTCTTTAATTTTCCATTTGTTCTCAAATAAACTAATGAAACCCAGAGTGGCAAAAAAAGTAGCGCTGACAGTTAAAAAAAAGATATAAGTGGTATTGTAAAAGTAGCCAACCAGGGTAATTAATCCGAAGGGATAAATCCAGCGTAACCTTTTTTGAGGCCATAATTTCTTCCAGCTTAAAACCAACCCCATTAGGGACAGGATTAATATGAAAAAACTAAGGCCGCTGATATATCCTAAGTCAGAAATTAAATCTGGGAGCCAGGCTTGAACTTTAAATGGCCCGTGCATAATTGGCCGCCAGAAAAGGTCCAGTACAAAGATAAAAATGGGCGTAACTAGGCAAATTACCGCCAAATTATTTTTTTCCGATTTTAATCTAAAATAAAGCATCATAACTAATACTAACAGGATTGAACTATATACCTCAATGAAGGAAGCTAGTATTAAGGGAATTATTGCTAGATAGCGAATAATAGGTTTATTTTGATTCAGGAGCCAAAATACAGCCAGCAACAGGAATAAGAAGAAGGCTTGAGAATTTAGGTTAGTAAAAGCTTGGATGAAAGCTGGAGATAATATTAGGAATAATACCCCCCAGAAGGTATGCTTCGGGGAAATTTTTGTTTTCTGGACTAGGTCGTAAAACAAGAAAAATGATCCTATGGCCAACAATATTGGTATAAATATTAACCCCTCCTCGGGCAAGATTTTAACCGCTTGAGTTAAGGGCCAATAGTGGAGGTTGCTCAATTCCCAAGTTTCAGCTTGAGCAAGATGGTAATAACTCTCGCTGGCAGTAAACAGCGGCCGATCACTTAATAAATTAGAAATAACCGGGAATAATAATACTCCAACTAACACTAACAACAAATAGGCTTTCTGATTATTAATCACCGGGTTAAAATATTTCTTAGCAGTAAAGTTAATTTCGCGTAGATTCATGTTTTTATCTCCAAGGTGCAGCTTATTTCGTAAACTTTAGTTTCTTCTTTGTATAATCTTTCAAAGCATTCCGGGGTATAATAATTAAATCTGCTCTTAAGCGCATATCTTTCCTTAGCTTCGGTGGACAGAATTACATAATCAATTTCATATTTATCGGTTAATTCCAAGGCTTTGGTTTGAAATTGGGTCTTGTAAATTATGTTGATATCATTAAACCTTTCTTCCACTTTATCTTCTAAGGCAAAATTATCATCCATTACGTTTTTTCTTTGGGAGTAGTAAGTTACTAAGTGTCCTTCCTCAACTAAGGCTAATACCGTAGATTCACTGGGGGTATTGTCTTTAATCCACCGGAAAGCCTCCACCTCTTCGTCTGAAGGTGTAATTTGCTGGAAAGAAGTATTTATTGCTGGGACACAGGTAGCCAATATCAGCAGAGCAATTATTATTTTGGATAGATGTTTGTTTAACCAGGAGGCTTTGGTTTTAGACCAGTAGTCCCGGAAATCAACATAAAACGAGGCAAACAAGATCGCCAATATTACTGCCAAGAACGAAAGTGATAAATTAAACTTTATCAATTTAGCCCAAGCTAAGATAGTGGTAGAAACCACAAAACTAATGAATATTAATTGTTTTTTATTTTTCAAGTAAAACAAGGATCGGTAAGCAACTAATATTCCAGTAATAAAAGGAATGATACTTACTAACACCAATACTTGGGCGATGGAAATATCTGGAAAAAATTCATTGATTATTTGTGAAGGCACATTTTGCCAGATAAAGGAAATTCCTTCCGTAATCAAGACTTGCTTGAAAAATAAAAATTGTATCCAAATAAAGAAAAATAATGAGAATAGCATTAATTCAATCTCTTCCTTGCCGGTAGATATTTTTTCTAATTTATTCAATAATAGGTAAATTCCTAGCCCTACTATCAATAAGAAAGTAGCGGAACTGGTAAGAGATAAAGCTAGAAACGATAAAATGTAAGTTAACAGATATTTTTTTTCTTTATTTTTTTCTCGCAGGTTAATAAAGGCATATATGGTCCAGAAGGTTAAGGGGATAAACAACGTTTCAGGGATAAAACTGTTAGTTTGGTAGAGTATGGGCAGAAATCCGGCTACGAAGGCGGAGAACAAGGAAGCGGTTTCGTCCTTGACTGTTTTTTTACAGATAAGGTATATTATGATCGTAAGACTAGCTAACAGTAAATTAGGTAAAATCTTAGCCACTAGTTCTAGGGGCAGGAAGAGGTTAAATGCAGCAGTTAAATAATGGAATAGGGGCAGAAAGATTAATTCCCGTCCTCCATAAGACAATGGGTCATTGTATAATGGAAGTCCAGTAGCCGTAATATGTTCAACCTGCCTCAGATGAAAATAGGATTCATAAGTAAAGTTAGGGATAGTGAAGGCTAGAGTTAAGCGGACAACTATGGTTGCCAGGAAAATAAGTCCTAAGAGATAATTGGGTTTAATTCTCACTTTAAGTAGAGATAGTCTTGGTTTTTATAAATATTGGGGGTTTTGGAGAGTATAACTAGATTGTTTTAGTTGCTTATTTGGTAGCAAATATTTATGGTACTCCAAATCTTTACGTTTCACAGCCTATAAGCAAAATATTTTTGAGATTTAGTTTATAGGGAGTTGGTTTCAATTTGGTCCTTCCAAAAACTTAAGTGCAGCATAAAATAGAGTATCAATTCCTCTTTTAAAAGAATGTGTGGAAAATTTACTTTCCCATTTTTCCCCAAGGATATCGCTTACCACAAAAGCAGACGCAATCTTAACTTTCTTTATTGAAGCAACTGCAAAAAGCGCAGATGCTTCCATTTCAACAGTAGTAATACCTTTTTTAGAATACTTTTCAATTTCTGCTTTTGTTTCCATATAAGGTGCATCAATTGTCCAGCTAATACAGTCATTATAATGGATCCTTTCTTTTTTCATAAATTTTCCAAATTTATTTGTTAAAAAGTTATTTGGATAAGAATATTCCCCCTGAGAAATATAGTGGTAACTTGTTCCTTCGTCTCTAAGGGCTTTCTTACATAAAAAAAATCCTTCCTCCTTTAATCCTCCTGCAGAACCAATATTCAAAAAAATCTTTCCACCATAAGCTATCAGTTGCTCAAGGGCCATAACGGCATGTGGGCTACCAACTCCTTTCATAAAAATAATTCCAACATCTTTATAACAATAAAAGTCCATTAATGTACGAGATAATTTCGAAATTTTCTTTGGGCTTAGTTTTCTTTTAATCCTAGCCTTAAGATTTCTATCATAAATTAAAATATATTTTTTTGGCAAGTTCTTTGGAACTTTTTTGAAGCTTGGCCTATCTTGTGGTCCAAATAAAGATTCTTCTAAATGTTTATTGTCAAAATTTGGATACGCCATATTCACTCTCTTTAAAACTATTTATCTTTATGATTTTTTAATACTTCCTACCCTCCAACCGTTCCAGTATGGCTTTCCACAGCTGGCAATTGTGGAGGTGCAACTTTTCCATAGAATACCCGTACCGTGCTGTCATCAATCTTTAACACCGATGGATCATAAACATCAGTTCCTTGGAAAACGGCCTTAGGTTCACTAAAATCAAGCCCGTTCGATGATTCTACATAATAAATTCCTCGTGGAACGCCGCCATACCTTTCATCTATGGATGCACCAAAAAGCACATATTTATTTCCAATCATAACCAATGCGGGGTCAACCAGCTTCGGAACTCTCATCCCTGGTTCTTTTACAAAAGTAAGCCCATCAGAAGAGATAGCTGAACCAATGCCATGCTCCATGGCTGCTGCGGTTACATAATAAAGCCGTACTCGACCGTCAGGAAGAATAATCGCATCCGGAACCGAAGCCCAACCCTTATCTTCATTCGTTTCGGAATCAATTCGGAGCCCTTCTTTTTGGAAGGTTAAGCCATCCGCAGAGATGGCAGAATATATTTTATGAATTGAACCTGGACCAGGTTTCATGGTATCAGCACCTTTGTAATACATTCTTATCCTCCCGTCAGGAAGATCAACCATAGTTGGATCGCAGACGACGGATTCAAATCCTGTTCCGGGAGCAATTCTTAGGCCTGACTCAAGTGTAAAAGTTAGGCCGTCTTTCGACACAGCAGACAAGATTCCTTTATTGTTACAATAGTAGAGACGAACACGTCCATCATTTAATTTATGGACGTAAGGAACTGAACCGTCCTTTATCCGTGAACCGCTATCTTTTTCCCACGAAAAGGACACTACTTCAGCAACCAGCGTGTTTTCCGCTTCCACGATTAAATTATTGGAATTTTCAGATTGAGTTTCCGCTTCGATTATAATGTTTTCATTTGTTTCTAAATTTTCAATCCCGGGTGTCCCTAGTTTTTGTTGCTTAGAGGTACAACCCACTATCACAATTAGCAAAACCAGGAGAAAAAGAAAATATTTTGTTTTCATTATCAATTTTAGAAAGCAGAGGAGTTATAAATAGTTTTTGTTAATGTGACAAATCTATAGTCCGTAATCCAAAATTAACCACCCTCACCTCTCATAAATTTTGACGTTGGTAGTAAATTCCATAATCTCCGAGGCAGCAGAAAATAGTTCCAATTTTATTTTGTGGTTATCCAGAACTTGAACCAGCAGTATGCCTTGCACCAGTTCATTGCTTTGGGTTTTTAATCCTTTTACTAATGATTTTCTGTCCCACGGGCTTCCATTTGGAGTTATCCAATCATATTCCACGAGCTCGTATTTAATTATCCCATTTTCTGTGCTAACTTCAGCAGGATCGGGAGAATTACCTTTAACACCAAACTGGCGGGAATCTTCTCCCTCATAACCGGCTATGGAAAAAACAATTCTCTCCGGATCAATATAATCATAAGCAATGGCCAAATGTCCTTGCCAATAGGCATATTTTTCTTTTCCAAAATATCCCCCTGAGCCTTCCAAAAACCAATTTCCACTTAATTTACCTTCAATATCATAATCAATTTTTCCGCTGATGGGTTCAGCAGTACGCACACTTTTTTCAGTAAGTCTGCCTTTCACTGGTTCGTTGAAGTAATCATAAATATTGGCCGTGTGTACTTTCCAGGTTTCCGGCTCATAATGTTCTGGGAAGATAAATCCTGGCAGAATAATTTTGGTATCAGCAATACTATAATCCATGTTATTGGCATAATAACCCACAATTTCCCCCGCCTCCACTGGAATGTTAACCCCCCCATATCCATTAGTTGGTGGGGCATACGATTTCAGACGTTCCGATAACAGCGCAACGTGGATGAAAATACTGGAAACACTGCAGGTATGGTCTATTACTATCCTATAATCTTCGCCTTCGTTAGCTTCAGGCATATGCTGAATGCTGGTTATGCTGCCGCTGCCAGGGGAATAAATTTCAATATCAAATTTTTTATTGGCAAAATTTTGAAAATAATGATGATCAACGGGTGTGATGTGGCTGCCAGCCATAAGTCCAAGAGGAAGCAGAAGAGTTGTTTTATCTAAATTAACCGGGGCATAATCAAATTTAATGGCATTGATATCATCGCAATTGTTTTTGGTAAATCCCAGCTGTTGGCAGATCTCATTTTCTGGATTATTAGCGCAGTAGTCTTTGCAGCGTCCTTTATTATCATGACAAAAAGTATTGCATTCTGCTTCGCCGGAGCAGAGATTGCCCAGCTGCAGAGTTTTTGGTATGATCTTAGTTGCGTCGTTTTCAGCAGTAGTCTTTACAATTTTATTATCATTAAGAACACAACCACTAAGAAGAATCATTCCAACAATAATTAATCCCAACACCACTACCTTTAGATTTAACCGCACAAATATAAATGAGTCTAATAGGATATAATAAGCTTTGGGTGTTCATTTGGAACTAGGTGTCCACCCTAGAAATGTTTATAACTCATTTATATCCCGATCGAGTAATGGGGAATATATCAACTGGAGCTGAATTCCTAGACCATTTTCTAGCCGGCGGGTATGATAATGATATAGTAACTACCATCTACGGCCCATCGGGCACCGGCAAAACCAACCTCTGCCTGCTGGCTGCAGTTAAAGTAGCTGAATTAGGTAAGAAAATAATCTTTGTAGACACTGAAGGAGGAATTGCAGTCGAACGGATTAGGCAGATTTCATCCAACCTAAATCCAGTTTTGGAAAAAATATTTTTCCTAAATCCATTTAATTTTGAGGATCAAAAAGATATTTTTGATAAACTTAGAGGTTTCATAACTCCTGAAGTGGGGATGATAGTAGTTGATTCTATCTCGATGCTTTATCGTTTGGAATTAGGCCAGAGTGAAGAAGTGTACGAAGTTAATTCTGCTTTAGGCAAACAAATTGCCTGTTTGGTCGAGATAGCTCGCCGGAACAAGATTCCGGTCTTGATTACCAGCCAGGTTTATTCTGATTTTGAGAATAGGGATAAAGTTAAATTAGTCGGCGGGGACTTGCTTAAGTATGGCAGCAAATGTTTAATTGAACTGCAGAAATTTGAGAACTGCCGCGGATTAATTTTAAGGAAACATCGCAGCCTGCCGGAAAGTAAGGAAATAAAGTTTAAGATAGTGGAAAAAGGGGTCGAAGAGGTGGAATGATGCACGAAGAAGATTTTGGGATCGGATTAAGATACCAAGATACCGTATTAATTGGAGTTTATGGTTTTGGGGTATTGGAAGGATATGTCGACTGCTGTGAAGCAGTGGCCTTGCACCAACCCAGCGGAGTTTTTTATCGAGGAGTGGTATCTCATCCCGTAACCATGAATCGGCCGCCGCTTTACCCCATGGTTAGCCAGGAACAAATGTGGTTAACTGACGATGATTTAAAAGGTGTACGAAACAGAGATAGGAGCAAGATTCCTTGGACTTCGGTGGAAGTTCCCTCCTTTCCTGCCGCGCGGGGATTTTATGCTCCTAAAACATTAGTTGATTTAGTTACGGGTTTGGCAAATTTTACTCCGCTAAAATTTTATGAGCGAAAGGATGATGGGTCATTAATCGGCTTTGGCACCTATGAAGGATTAGAGAGCATGATGGCAAAGCCGATTAATGTTCTCAAACCGAAGGTGGATGTTATTCTTAGAGAATATTTGCAAGGAAGCTCCAGCAATATCAATCCTCGGGAGCTGGCATTTAATCTCTATTGTTTAGGTGGTATTAGGGATAATGACCAGTTTTATCACTACCAAGAAGAAGACCTCCTGCGTGTTCTTTTAGCTCGAAATTTGGATCAATCGATTCCTCCCGAAAAAGATTTACCTAGGCTGTATCTGTATTTTAAGAAGACAATGATAGATGCTGCTAAACTCAATCTCCAGCTTGAAAAATTAGTGGAAGAGATACTTAACTAAGACTGGTGTTCCCTACGTTATGGTTAATATAATCGCCTGGAATCAGTATAAATCCTTAAGCTATCTTCCGGAACCAATTCAAGGCTATTTTGTAGATGAAGCCAATATTTTATATTATGACCTGCAGGATAACAAATTGAAGATAGTTTTGGTGCCTGCATCCGATCCGCATTATCCTGGTCATAAAGTACGAGCAGCTGAAACCTTAAATCCGGAGTGGTACTCTCGGTTATATAGTCAGATACCCTATTTTCAGAGAAATCGTTCCTTACGGGCTTTAGAACGAATCATTAAAAAAGAAGATAATGCTTTTTCGGATAAGAATTGCGGGTGCGTGAGTTATAAGTACAATTATGATTCTATTTATCGAAAACTAATTTTAGATCGTTTGATGGGGGTTATGTTTACCAAGGATATGAAGTAGAACCCCAAGCGGAGGTTTGTTCTTTTTTTGGGTCTAATTTACCTCCTACCCTTGCCTCTATTCCCCCCAAACATTTATAAATAACCCCTTATTTTAGCTTAAATATAGCCGAAGCTGGTCCGTAGTAGGGTCAAGCACAGCTGCGTGAGGCCAAAAAAAACGCGGTATTAGGATTATTATTTCTAATACGTTTTTTTTAAGTCAAATTAAAACCAAATAAAACCCGGAGAAACTAACATGGCGGAAGAAGAAAATCTATTAATCGATTCCAATGAATACCTAAAATCGGGAATCCACATTGGAACTAAATTCAAGACCAAATATATGGCTGAATTTATTTATAAAACTCGAACTGATGGTTTAAGCGTCCTTAATTTGAAGAAAATAGATGAGCGGATAGCTTTAGCTGCTAATATGCTGGCTCAATACGCGCCGGAAGATATTATTATTGTAAGCCGAAGAGAAAACGGCTGGAAAGGTCTTAACCAGCTGCATAAACTAACTGGAATTAAAGTTATCAATGGCCGGTACCCTCCCGGTATTTTAACTAATCCCCAATTGGAAACTTTTACTGAACCAAAAATAGTAATGGTTTCTGATCCTTGGCCGGATAAAAATGTAGTGGAAGATGCTTTGAAAGTAGGTTTACCGGTGATCGGATTATGCGACACTAACAATCAATCCAATAAAATAGATTTGGTTGTACCTTGCAACAATAAAGGTAAGAAATCTATCGGGTTGTTATATTACCTTATCTCTCGGGAATATCTGCGCAAGCGGGGAATTCTGGGAAGCAGCGAAGAGATGTCGGCTAAAATGGATGATTTCATTGAAGAGTAGGTGTTTTTGTTTTTTTTTAACCTTCCCTTCCATAATCTTTAAAACCTAACTTTATTCTCAGCTGCCATGAAGAAAGTCGTGGTCATTGGCGGCGGCACTGGCAATTTTGCAGTGCTAAGCGGGTTAAAGAAGTTTGATATTGACCTCTGCGCCATCGTTTCCATGGCTGATGACGGGGGCAGTACCGGTATTCTTAGAGACGAGTTGGGAGTTCTGCCTCCGGGAGATGTCCGTCAATGTCTGGTAGCTCTGTCCGATTCCAGTCGGCTGATGCGGAGCCTGATGAATTATCGCTTTGAAACTGGCGGATTGGGCGGGCATAGTTTTGGCAACTTGCTTCTTTCTGCTCTAGAGAAAGTAACTGGCAGTTTTGATCGATCGGTAGAGGAAGCGGGAAAGATACTATCCATCAAAGGTAAAGTTATTCCGGTTACTACTAATAAAGTCAGCCTTAAGATGGTTCTTAATAATAATCAGATCTTGGAAGGAGAACGGGAAATAGATATTTCTAAAGAGGTAGATCAAGGATTTAGGAGTATTTATCTGGAACCTTACCCTAAAGCTCATCCCAGCGCTATTAGTCAAATTATGAATGCCGATTTAATAGTTCTCAGTCCGGGAGATTTGTATACTTCACTTATACCTAATTTGTTAGTGGAAGGTATCAGTGAAGCGTTGAAAGAGACTAAGGCCAAGAAAGTGTTCATAGTTAATCTTATGAATAAAAATGGCCATACTACCAACTTCAAAGCCAGCGATTATTTGCGGGAAATTAAACGTTTTATTGGCCGGGACGTGTTTGATTATATTCTCATCAGCAACAGCCAACCTTCACCTAAATTAGTCAGTATTTATGCGGAAGAAGGAAGCCAAGTGGAAAACGATTTAACTGCTGATGGCCGGGCAATATCCGCTGATGTGCTCAGCACCGAGCTTAAGGAAGTTCAGAACGCAGACATCCAGCGCAATTTAATCCGCCATGATCCGGCTAAATTAGCAGAAGTGCTGATGAAAATAGTGACTGATCTGTGATAAGGTTTGGATCATTGGCTTCCTAAAAACTAACTGCAACTAGACTATGCCTAAATACAAATAAATAAAAATAACTGTAACTTATAGTTGATAACCATGCTGCTAATATTTGATTTGGATGACACTCTAATTCCCCGCCTGCCTGATAATTATACTCCTAAAGACCTAAAAAATTTAAGATTGCTTCCAGGAGCCGAAGAAATATTAACACTTAATCTGCCCGGAGTGAACAAAATTCTGGTAACTAAAGAAATTGACATGGGGCTGCAAAATAAAAAGATTGATGCAGTTGGAATCAGAAATTATTTTACCCGAATAATGATCTGTTTTGATGATCCAGATAAACGCAACTGTTTTCGGGATAGCTCAGAACGATACCAAGACAAAGATGTGTGGATCATTGGCGACCGCTTAGATTCAGAAATTCGCTACGGCAATAAATTGGGGTTCAAGACCATTCGATTGAAACAAGGGAAATATAAAGATTTGGAACCTAAGGACGATTCTGAAATTCCCACTGTAACTATAAATTCATTAACTGAGTTGGCACAAGTATTAAATTTATCTAACTCCAATATTAAATTTAAAGATTAACTAAAATTATAACTATTAAACTATTAAAATATAACTAGGGGGGGGTATAAATCAAAGTTGTAATTTTAGCTGCAGGGAAAGGGACTAGATTATATCCTTTAACCGAACAAGTACCTAAAGTTATGGTGGAAATAAATGGCCGGCCGTTTCTGGATTATGTAATCACCAACCTGCGTAAAGCTGGTTATAATGAATTAGTAATTGTAGTTGGGTATAAGAAAGAACAAATTATTGATTATTTAAGAGCCAATAATATTGCCGCTAAAATTATAATCCAGGACCAGCAGCAAGGAACTGGCCATGCTCTGCTTCAGGCTAAGAAATCTTGCGGGCAGGATAATTTTTTAGTTTTAGGCGGAGATAATTTGTGGAGCGTTGATGATTTTAAATTGATGAATAAACCAGATAATTTCAATTATGTAAGCGGGATTGAAGTCTCTAATCCGGAGAGATACGGCGTTTTGATTATTAAGCAGGGAAAGTTAATCGCAGTTAAAGAGAAACCCCGTGAATTTTACGGTAATTTGATTAATGCTGCTTTGTACAAATTTACCCCTGAAATCTGGCCGCTGTTAGAAAATTTAAAACCTTCAGCAAGAGGAGAGATTGAGTTAACGGATGCCGTAACTGAATTAGCTGAGCAGGGCAAAGTTAAGGTAATTAAAGTTAAGGATTACTGGCTTGATTTAGGGTCTAAGGATGATTTGCCTAAGATTGAGAAGTTTTTGAAGCAGCATTTTTAACTACGCTTAAGATATATCTTTCTACATAGCCCTTTTTCATCATAACATTTTTAATCCTTAACCTTATTTTTACCAAAAATGGGTATTTACGAACCGGCGGAAGATTCTTACTTGGTGCAACAGCATATTAATGAGTATGCCGAAGGGCGGGTTTTAGATATGGGGGCTGGATCAGGAATATTAGCCTTGGCTGCGGTTAATAATCCTAAAGTGAAAGAAGTCGTGGCGGTAGATATAAACCCAGATGCGGTAAGAATATTACAGGAAAAAATAAACAGCCAGAAACTTAGAAAATTAAAAGTTTTCCAAAGTGATTTATTTGAAAAAGTTTCCGGAGAATTCAATCTGATTATTTTTAACCCGCCTTATCTGCCTCAGGATAAAGGAATCGAAGATGCTGCATTATATGGGGGTAAAAAAGGCTGGGAAATTTCGGCCCGATTCTTGGCGGAAGTTTCTAGTCATTTGCATTCGGAAGGGATAATTTTATTCTTATTTTCTTCGCTTACCAATAAACGAAAAATTGAGGAGTTAATTGATCATCGGCTGTTTCAATTTTCCTTAATTGATGCCCAAAAGTTGGCTTTTGAAGAGTTATATTTGTATGCCATAACTAAAACTAAATTGTTAAGGCAGTTGGAAGGCCGATTGATAGAAAACATTAGTTATTTCAGCCGAGGCCAGCGGGGAGTAATTTATACTGGATATATGGACCGGAGTAAACTGGTTAAAACTCATCTTCCCGGCCGGAAAAACATTGTTCAGGTGACTATCAAAGTAAAACGCAAGGACAGCTTGGCGGAAGGCCGAATTGGAAATGAGGTTGAATGGCTTACTAAACTTAATCCAGAAGGCATTGGTCCAAAATTAGTAACCATAGACTGGGATTACAAGGATTACAATTATAAAAAATCAGATTATTTAGTCTATGAATTTGTAGAAGGGGAATATATTTTAGATTGGATTAAAAAAAATAGTAAGGAAGAAATTAAAACACTAATTAACTCCCTCTTGGACCAGTGTTTTAAGCTGGATAAGCTAAAAGTTAACAAGGAAGAACTTCATCGTCCATATAAGCACATCTTGATAACCGCTAAAAATAAACCTGTAATGATAGATTTTGAACGGTGCAGCGAATCGCCCAAAGTTAAAAATATAACTCAATTTACTGAATTTATCTGCCGGTTAAAACCAGAATTAGCTCAGAAAGAATTTAATTTTAAATTAGAAGACTTAAGACAATTAGCTCGGGAATATAAAACTGCCCGTTCTTTTGAATTATTACAAAAAATCAAAGACGCAATTAAATAAAAAAATAGGACTACATTAAATAAAAAAGTAAGACCAAATTAAATTAAAAAGTTTAAGACAGCCTAACTATGAAATTTTCTTCTATCCCTCTATTGATGTACCATGATATCAGTGAAGCAGATTACCCTTGGTCAGTTTCTCCCAACAATTTTTCTCAGCAGATGCAGTGGCTGAAAGATAACGGCTATCGCACTATAAGTTTGGATGAGCTAAATTTAGGATTAGAATCCGGAACAGAAACTTCGGAAAAATTAGTGGTTATTACTTTTGACGATGCTCGTTTAGGGGTATATAAACACGCTTTCCCAATCCTGCGTCAGTTTAATTTTAAGGCTACACTTTTTGTAGTGCCTAAATGGATTGAAGACCCGTCCAGTGTTCCAGAAACCGAAGCTTACTCTAATTTTTGCACTTGGGAGCAGCTTACGGAAATGAAAGGAATATTTAGTTTTGGCAATCATACTTATTCTCATGCTAATTTAACTCAGTTGAATGAGGCTCAAATTAAACACGAAATTAATGCTGCGGAGGTTGTCCTCCAAAATAGATTAGGCGCCAAACCGGATCATTTTTCTTATCCTTATGGCAGATACTCTCCGGCCGTACTTAACCTGGTAAATTCTAATTATAAATCCGCCGTAACCACAACTAAAGGATTTGCCAAATTGAAAGGTCAATATTCCCGTCAATGGATACTACGTGAAACTTTGGTGGAAGATTTCTCCCGATTATTGATTAAGCCAACCCTCTCTTTATGCCTGATTGTTAAAGATGAGGAAAAATATTTGGAGCAGTGTTTAAGCACTTCTAAACCTTTTGTGGATGAGATCATAATTGTAGATACTGGGAGTACAGATAAGACTAAGGAAATAGCGCAGAGATTTACAACTAAAATTTATGATTATGTTTGGACTGACGATTTTGCCGCGGCCAGAAATGAATCTCTCCGTCAGGCAGCCGGTGATTGGATATTGATATTGGATGCGGACGAGATTATTCTAGAAAAAGATTGGGTCAAAATTTTGGAAGCAGTTAATAATTTTAAGATAAGTGGATATAGGATAATGACTTTAAATTATAGCAGCGATTCGGCAATTACAGGTTGGAGGCCGTTTATTTCTGAACCGTTTAATTTTGGCAACCGTCTGGACTCAGATCTTCACTTGAATTTAGCCAGCGGGTACTTTCCTTCGCTTAAAGTTAGATTATTCCAAAACCAACCGGGTTTTTATTTCCAAGGCTTGATACATGAGCTGGTGGATTATAGTATTGAAGCGGGAAAAGGGGCAGTTGTTCCCTTGAGAGTTGAAGTACATCATTTCGGAACTGTGGATGAAACTAAATCTAAACCCAAAAAGCAATATTATTTAGAATTAGGACGGAAAAAATTGGCGGAAGAAATTCGGACTCAGGGCCCTGAAACCAAAGATAAGGGAGCCAAAAATAAGACTTTAATGGCTAAATATTATTTTGAACAAGGTGTCCAGTACAAGGAACACGGAGAATATTTATTGGCTGAAGTGATGTTCAATAAATCAACGGAATTAGATTCCCATCCCGCCTCTCCCAAGCTGAATTTAGCTATAGTGCAGCAAAAACAAGGAAAAATTGAGGAAGCGGCTGCTATTTACACTCAGCTAATTAATCTTAATCAACTTTCTGGTGATTCTCACTTTGGATTAGGTTTTTGTTATTTTAGGAAGGGCGATTATGATTTGTCACTGAATCATTTTTTGTTGGCTATTAAAACTAAACCCGATTTTGTGGACGCTTATATTAATATTGGCGCCATTTACGAACAGAAAGGACAATTTTCTAAGGCAATCCAATATTTGCTTCAGGCTTTATCCTTGAACAACCACAGCGGACGAGCTTATTATAATTTAGGGGTGGTTTATGAACGGCAGTTAAAACCTAACTTAGCCGTGGATTGTTATGGAAAGGCGTTGCAGTTCAATTATCAACCTAATATTGATTTAAATGATAAAATTCATCGGATGAAAGAATTTTTAGCGCGTAATTTATAACTTGTCCAAAACACAAAATAAACCTAAATACTTTCAAGGATAAAACTCCACTTCTCCCTTAAGATTAATCCCTTTTTTTAACTCCACCGGCCGCCAGGAATCGGCTACCAATTCTGCTTCCAGCCATTGGGCTAATTCTTCTTGATTTCCAATAGTGGCCGACAAGCCAATCAATTGGGGTTTGATCAAGGATTTAAGTAAAGTAATTATTATTTCCAAAGTTGGTCCTCGTGAAGGATCATTCAATAGATGGATCTCATCAACTACTACTACCTTGACTTTATTTAGCCAGGGGCAATTGTGCCTTAACAAACTGTCTAATTTCTCGGTAGTTAAAATAAGAAGATCATAATTATTTAGGTAAGAGGAATCAGAATCAACTTCTCCGGTGGAAATAACTACTTTAAGACCGGTGTTAGAAAACAACTTTTGAAATTCGGTAAACTTTTCGTTAGCCAGGGCCTTGAGCGGTACCAGGTAAATAGCTTTTGAATTACTATTAATATAATCAGTATTATCGAGGTTATTAGTTTTTCCAGTGCCATTATTATTATTACTAATACTATTATTGTTACTATTTAGTTGATTAGAATTAGTTAAGGCTTTTACCAGGGCTATGGTAGCTACTAAAGTCTTCCCACTTCCGGTAGGCGCGCACACCAACATCGATTTTCCTTCCAGCAGACCGGCTTCCACCGCTTTCAGTTGAACTGGAGACAGGCCTGGATACTGTTTATAGTGGTCATTGAAAAAACTAGGTAATCCTAAGGAAGTTAAGTCCAAGGCAGATTTAATCATAATTTATCCTGTTTAGACATATTATATAAAGGTTAGGGTGATATTGAGAGCCCGTACTTACTAAATCAACCTTTCATCAATCAAGTGTATCTTAACCTTAATATTTTATCCTATAGAGAAGTTTTAAAAATAGTAATTTTGGCAAATATATCATTTGTTTAATGCCAAAATTACGTTTATTTCAAATTCTCTTTAGAAGTTTGCGGATAAATAATTTAATTATGCAAACTTCTCTATACCTTAGAAAATGACTAATCCATCATCACTAAAAATGGAACAAAGTTCTATAACCAAAATTTATTATTTGCAAATAGTGAACGTCTGAAACTATCTTTTTTTCAAGTTTCAAGCTATAATCTTCTTTGGTTAGCTTTTACAAATTGATTTTTTGCGAAAGGCTTATAAACCAAATTTCGGTAGTTAGAGATACTCTCGTGAGGCTTACGCCTATCATGCGTAGGATTTTACCTCTATAAAATCGAAAAGGTTTGGCTTTCAAAGGTCCTTCCTTTCGGAATTTTTATAGGGTTGGCTGAGAAGAGAGGAGTGAAAATAAGTCAAAAATAGCAAAAATAGAACATTTAAACACGGAGGTGTGTTTTATAAAATGAAAATAAAAAGAATGGTGAAACGCTTATTTGCTGTGGGTGCCGGAGCAACTATGTTGGGTGCAACAGTAATGGGAGCTATGGCTGCTGATTTAGGTAATTACCCGGATATGTTTGTTACTAACGGTGCATTTAACGGATTTTTTGTAGTGGGTGAAGCTGCAGCTGCGTTGGACAACTTAGCTTCTTTGGATATTGCTACCGGTATGAAAGTTGCATCCGGTGCAGGTACGACTACTGCTACTGTGGAAGGAGATTCTTGGAAAGTTGGTACCGAAAGTAAATTCTTGGAACTTGCCAACAGCAACGCTACTGCCTCTGCTTTAGTGGGTGAGGATTTCCGAAACATCGTAACCTTTATTGGAGACGACGAATTGGGAGCTCTAGCTGACAGTACTTGGTCAACCAATGAAAATGATTATGACTACCAACAATTTATGTTCTTCGATGAAGAAGGGGAAGGAGTTTCAGCTACCAGCAGAATCGTTAAATATGTAGAAAACGATGATGATAAAACTGCTGACCACCTGTTATTTAAAAGTTCCCAACAGATTGCTAGGTATAAAATGGAATTCAGTTCCACTGCCCAGTCTGATGTTACGGACTCAACTGGTACTTCAGATACCACTGGAACCTACTTGGACGACTTTGAGAACACCGACTTGAACATAATGGGTCAAGATTACTCCGTGGTTCTTGCTCGAAGAGCCAGTTTAGGAGCTGACCTGAACCAAAATGGGGTAAAGTTAACCTTAATGGGTGGTTCAACTCGGGACACTCTATTAGAAGGAGAAGCTCAAACCTATACTGTAGGCGATAAAACTTATGAAGTTACTGTATCATTCGTAGATACTGACGAAGCCAAATTTATCGTAAATGGTGAATCAACTAATAAATTGAAGGTAGGTGAAACCTATACTCTTAGTGATAAGAGTGAAGTAGGTGTTAGTGAAATCCTGTACCAAGATTATGCTGGCGGGGTGCACCAAGCTACTTTCTTTGTGGGTGCCCAAAAGATGATTTTGCAAGACCAGGATATTAGTGCTATAGGTACTGGGGAGAAGAAAATTACCATTGGATCGGAAGATATTGATGGTTCTAGCGTCTTCATAACTGGTACGGATGATAACACTACCTTTACCATCTCGACCATCGAAGTAAACATGACTGCTGACGATGATTTCTTTGTAGGAATGGGTGAAAAACTAAGTGATGTTATCGCTAATACTGGGGAAGAAAAAGAAGTGTTGATGGGCGGTCAGTTTGATATTGAATATTTGGGATTGACTGGGGAAACAACTCACGACTTAAGGCTGAAGAGTTCTTCTGCTAGAAGGTATAAATTGCAGTTGTTTGACGGTGATGGAAATCAAGTAGATATTCCGGTAGCTTATGCTGAAGCTCAGTATAACTTAACCGTTTCTGAAGATACAGCTACAGGTGGACGAGGAAACGATAAACGGTTGGTTCTGAACGAATCAATTGCGGCATCTACCATAGGTAATTTTGCTCAAGGTGAAATCTTCAAGGACGACTACTTTGTGGTAACTGGTGGTACACAGGACGACGCTACTGATGGTGGAGCTAAGTCTTACTTGTTGCAGTATAAAGGATCAGATAAAACTTCGGACACCAGCCCTAAGATCAAGTTTAAGAATGTGGGTAATGGTGAAACCTTGGAATACTCAGCCACTGCTCCTGCCAATACTGGTACTGTAGCTACCATTAAAGTGGGCGGGCATTCCTTTATCGTCCAAAACGCTACGGTAACTACTTCCGACGACTTCCGAATCAATGTGGATATGGATGGCAGTGGAGCAATTGGGGCTAGTGAAAAGTTAATAACCTTTGTGGACAGTTATGGTTCAGAATGGACTTTTACTGACTTTACCTACAACCACACCAGCTACAGTTTTGGAAATGGTAACGCCACCGGTGAAGACTTCTTTGAGATTCGAGGGGACTCGCCTAACACCAACGACTACGACAACTGGGTTCCAAGCACAGTAACTTTAAACATAACTGCAGCAGCTGGTCCAGAAGTAAGAGCTAGTTTGGCCGGGTTGACTTTAGTAACTCCGGATGGAGAAACTGAAATTAGCTACGGTTATACCTCTATGGGTTCGTTTGTAACGCTTCAAGCGCCTAGTAGCGATCCGCAAGAAATTACCATGGCTTACCCTAAGATCCAACGGTTGCCTCAAGTTTACTTCACTAGTGGTGCAACTAGTGCCGGTAAAGGTGCCAGCGGAAACATGGTTTCAGTAACTGTGGTAGATGCTAGTAAATTGGACAGCGAAGTTTCCAACGTGGAAGCTCAAAACTTAATTACGGTAGGTGGACCGTGTGTAAACACTGTTTCAGCTGAATTAATGGGTAACCCTGCTAGTTGTGCTGAAGGATTTACTCCTGGAAAAGCTATGATTAAGTTGTGGGAACACGCTAATGGTAACGTAGCCATGTTGGTAGCTGGATACAGCGGTGCTGACACCAGACTAGCTGGAAGAATACTAGCTAACACGCCTAGTAAGATTACCAGTGTAGGCGGTTCAGAAGTAGTGATTGAAGGTACAACTGCCAGCGACGCTACTGTGGGGGCTCCAACCACTCAATAAGTCTAGAACTTATTTATTTTTTTTATTTTTTTATTTTAATTTGTTGCTTTTATTATTCTTAGGTGGTTTAATTGTTTTTAATAATAATTATAGTATAAATTTTATCCGCCCAAATGCAAAACTATAAAACCATTAGATTCTTCCTAAGGGGGGTTTAGAATGAATCCGCTTAACAATCCAAGTCTTGAGAGAACAGCCGAGAAACCAATCTACCTCCTGCCTCAGTTAATTAAAAGATCAATGGTTCCTAAAATAATTTCTTTGCTGGCTCTAGGCCTTATTTTTTATTTAGGAGTTCTGCTGAACGTAGCACTGCTAAATCTAACTGCCGGTCAGGAAACCTTAACCAAATTTGGTTCATTAGTTTTACTATTATTCCTTATTGCCGTAGGATTATTTTTATCTTTACGCCATTCTCACGAGAATTATTTGTTCTATCCGGATAGGATAGAGTTTTCCCGCAAAAGGATATATTATCGGGAGATTATTAATACTTCTCCTAAGCAGGATTTTTGGGATAAGGTCTTTAAGACTAATTCCTACAACTTGGGAAATAATTTTTATCTGAAACACCTTTCTCAGCAGATTAATATGGAAGATTACCTTAAGCAGCTGCTGGTTTATGCCGGCAGGACGGTAAGCTATAATTAAAAAAGATGACTGTAAATTTGAAAAAATAATAAAAATATGGGCCTGCCCGGACTTGCACCGGAGATTTCCCGCAAGTCAAGCGGACGTCATTTATAGCGCGATACAATTCCTTCATTGACTGATTCCCGAAGCTACTAGACCACAGGCCCAACCTAAAGTTGACTAAACAGTTAACTCGATAATCAACTGGCAGGAAAAGCTTATATTCTTTTATAAACTTTAGCCTAGAATGCAGTCCAATATGCATTTTTGGTGGAGATTCTTTCCTCGGAAAAAATTATCTCAATTTTATTTATCCACCAGTATACGGGCTTTTGCCATGTCTTTAACGGGATTATTTATCCCGCTGTATCTTTATAATGAATTAGGCTATACCTTATCAGAAACTCTTATTTTTTTTGTCTTTTACAGTTTAATATTTGCTATCTTCACTCCTGTTGCCGCTAAGTATTCTTCTAAATTTGGGATTAAGCATTCTGTTCTTATAAGCGTCCCCCTGTATTTAATTTTTGTAATTTTATTATATCTCTTAAATTATTTTGAGATCTCTTTATTGATAATTAGCTCCATTTTGGGTCTGTCCCAGGCTTTCTATTGGATGGGGTTAAATTTGGTTTTTTATAATATCAGCGATTCTAAGCATCGGGGGGAAGAATTAGGCCGGAGTAAATCTATAAATGTTGTTTCCGCAATATTGGCTCCAATTGGGGGTGGTTTCTTAATAACTTATCACGGATTTGGGATTGTATTTTTGTTAGCCGCTCTTTTGCTATTCATTTCCGCCCTGGCCTTATTCAGAAGCAACGATAATCACATTAAATATCATTTTTCTGTCCGGTCTATCTTCAGTCGAGATAAATGGCAGGATTCATTGTTTTTTGTATCTAAAGGAACACACGCTATAGCTGGAGGAGTAATTTGGCCACTGTTTATTTTTTTAATTTTGGGCAGTTATATCTCTTTAGGGATTGTTGGGTCAATTATTTCCGGGCTAAGTGCAATAATCATGTTACTGGTAGGCAAATATAGTGATAAAGTTGGCCGGAGAGTAATTCTTCGCTGGACCACTGGGCTGGAATCTTTATCCTGGTTTTTTAGGGCTATGGTAAGCAGTGTTGGACAAGTATTTGGAGCTACCATTTTTGGATCGATAACCAGCGGATTCGTAGAATCTCCCCTGGGTGCGTTAGAGTATGATAAGGCTAAAGGGGACGGTGCCAGTTATTTTGTGAATAGAGAAATTTTTATCTGCCTAGGCAGGATTTTGTTGTTAGTAATTGTAATGGCTACCAACAGTCTGTCAGGCGGATTGATATTTCATGGATTCATGAATTTTTTAACTTTGATATTTTAATATTTAATTACAGATCATAACTAAAATAATAATTAAAATAATAACTCCAATACTATATGAAACCTAAATCTCCAACCATTCCTAAAAAAATAAGTTCAGAACAACTATTTATAAATGGGCTGTTGGATATTCAGTTTGGCTTTGAAAACCCAAGTCATATCCAATATCTTAAAAATTTATCTAAATCGGTTCCTTGGGCTAAAAATTGGCCGGAAGACCGGGAAGCGTTTTGGAATGCTGAATCATGGGGATGGGATTATAAGATCAATCCAGTTCAAAGAAGTATTATAACCTCTGAATTGAAATTTCTTAATTCTGGTTGTAAAAATTTGGATTTAGGCTGTGGTAGTTATTCTTATATTCTTTCGGTGGGATTGGACATATCCCCTAAGATGCTTGATCAGAATTCTAACTGTTATACCGCTGTTAAAGAAGACTTAGAAACCAAATTGCCTTTTACTAGCAATTCTTTTGATTCTGCTACGGCGGTATTTGTATTAAATTATGTTAAAAAATATAAGGGGCTGCTAGCTGAGATTAAGCGGATTCTTTGCCCCAGCGGAGTTTTGATGGTTGTTTTATCTGCCATTGGGGTTAATGATTGGCAGAAGCAGAAGCAAACTACTGCCTTTTCCCACTCCGAGTGGCTTAAAATATTATCAACTGCTGGATTTTTGGTTAATTATTATCGGAAAGACAACCTGGCCTTTTTTAAGTGTGTGTCTGAGCCCAGCCCTGCCAAAAATTTATTAAAGGTGTAGGTATTTAACCTAATTAAGGTGAGTTTAACAAAAAGGTGTAAGGATGGTTAGTTCTAAGCTATTAGCTAAATATAAATTCTTGGAAGAAGACCGAGAGATTGCCTTATTTGGTAATTATGGTAAAACTGGATTTCCTAAACCGTTGAAAAGTTATGAACTGGTTTGGGAAGTATATGATTTGAGTTTAGAAGAGCCTTATTTCTGGGTAATTGATTCGCTTAAACAAACTGTACCCATTATTGAAAAGATAGAGGACTCCTTCTCGGCTTCAGAAAATTCAGCTTTTTTTGGGGTAACCCAAACTCGTCTGGGCGCTCAGCAGGACAAAGTATCCCAATTTCTAGCCGCCACCGGAAAAATGATCAAGGAATTGTTCCAGATGATTCGGGAGTTAAGGATTTTGGATGAAAGATTGACTTATTATGAAGGGGCGGAGAAAGAAATTTCTAAGCCCATTGATAAGCGGGGGCACAGTGATGAAATCACGTTAAAAGGAATTTTTGTAGATTTAGTTCAGGGCGGTGGAAAGAGCGCTGCATCAATCTATGGTATGGCCCAGCAGCTGGAATTTATAACTTTACCCGATTTATTTTTTGATGCCCCGCCATTTAAGGATGTGCCCGAAATGGAAAAACATGTTAACGATCTAGCTAAGAATTTTAACCAGAATGTACTGCGGGTTTTGATGCGCCATCTGCGTCAGTATATGGAATGGAAAAAACGTACTTATAAAGAACATGAGAGCCGGAAAAGGTTTATGTTATCTTATCTAAAACAGCATTTTGAAATTATCCAGATGTATATCGCTTGGTTAAAACCTTATCTTAGGCATGTTTCTAAATTGAATTTAAAGGCTAGCAACATGTCCTCGGTAGATATGGTTTCTGCTTTTGAAGGCAGTATGTTAGATTTAGAAATTCTAGCCCGGAAACATAAAGCAGTGGTAAGATACGATGAAAAATTAGGTGAAAAAATTGATGGAGCCAATGGCTGTGTGCTGATTACTTTCCGCTACCGAACTCGGCCGGAACTTAAAGTAGTGCAGGAAGGATATCAGCGTGGTCCTGTCCACCTTGGAAAAGTGGAAATTAATTTTCGGGTTTATACCTGGACTAATGAACAATTAGAAAATTATAAAAAAATGAAAACTGAAGAGAATATTGAATTGATGGGGGACGTTTCAGAATCTACCCGGGAAGCGATTGAATCTTTAGGCAAAGAATTGACCCATTATTTGGATGAATCTCAGGCTCAAGCTGGAATTAAGAAGTTGGAATCTTCAGAAGAAAAAAAATCGGACCAGAAATCTTTTTGGGAAAAATACCTCGGCGATTTTTATACCCCCAAGAAAAAAAAAGGGAAGAGCGGAGTGGGGGGAAAAAATTTTTCATCCAAACGGCTAAAGAAAGAGCAGGAGGAAATGAAAGCCGCTTTAAATGACGTGAAAAGATCTGCTATGAGCACTGGCTGGGAAACTTATAAGAATTTTAAGAAAGCCCATCGAATGAATCAGTGGTAATTTTCCGGGGCTAATATTTTCTTAGAATTAAAATAGTTAGTATTAAGTCTTGGTCTTTAGCATCAATAAGTGATTATTTTGATAATTATTAATATCTAACAGAAATATTCTTATAGAAACTATCATTTACTAATTATAATGGCTAAAAATAATACTGCTAACGGCAATAATAAATTGGAAAATTTGGAAAATTTAGCTGATTTATCTCCCCGAGAAAGAATTAAGAAGCTTAAAGAGCTTAAGCAAAAAAAAGAAGAGGAAATTATTGAAGCCCAGGAATTAATCCATGACAGCGAAGTGGAGATTGATGAAGAACTAAAATTTAAAGATAAAGTTCCCATCCCGGAAGTAGCTCAGGAAGATTTGGAAGGATTATCTCTCGAAGCTAAAGATATCTTGAAATCAGCTAGGGGGATGAAGGAAAAAATTACCGCTCATATTAAGGAAGAAGAAAGATACAAATTAGAGAATATAAAGGATTCCTTAGAAGAAACAGTGGGTCTGGAAAGAACTAACTCTCGCGCCGGAGAGGTTAGGAATGTAGAATATGGTCCGGATACTTTTTCTGGCAGTCCACTTAATCCAAATAAAGTAATTGGATTAAGTTATCAGCCGGCTGGAATGTTGCAGCAGGAAATGGACTCAATTTATCGTACTGTGGGAGAAAAAGGTTATATGAATCAAACTGAGCAGCAGCGGGTGGTGGATATAACTTCCGCCTTGGATGAAAAGATCCGCGCAGTAGAGACTGGAAGTTATAATATTAGTGACGAAGTAGCTCGATCTGTTTCTATCGCTAGACAGGTAGGCGAGAGATTGCTGCATAATACTTACCAGTCTAATAAGCGTTATGCTGGCGAAGAGTATAAGGTGTAAAGTAAGAGATCTTAGATCTAAAGAGAAGTTTGCATAATTCAATTATTTATCTGCAAACTTCTAAAGAGAATTTGAAATAAACGTAATTTTGGCATTAAACAAACGATATATTTGCCAAAATTACTATTTTTCAAACTTCTCTAAAGTAATATTCCCGCTTCAGAAGTTAACTAAGGTTATCAATGTGCTTGCACTGGCGCTTCTTTCAAATCCAGCTTCTTCATTGTCTTTCTAATCCAGACATATCCCACTGCGGCTGACACCACACTGCCCACCACTACCGAAATCCACACTGCAATTATGGGGTAACTAAGAATGTGGGTTAATACATAACTTAAGGGAAGAGTGATCACTATGAATCGCAGGAAAAATATCCAAAATCCAGGCCAGGATTTTCCTAAGGCTTGGAAGGAATTTGCTTCCACCATCGATGCAGCCAGGAATCCATAGCTTAACAAAGCTACGATCCTTAGATAAGAAAGCGTATCTTTAGTTACCGCTGGATCAGTGGTAAAGACTCCTATGATTGGTTCAGCTAACAGAGCAGCCAAAACTCCTAATCCGGCTGCCGTCAAAAATCCATATTTTAAGGCTGTTTTCAATACTTCTCTAGCTCGGTTGATATTACCTGCGCCAATATTTTGCCCAATCATAGCCATGGCTCCAAATCCAAATCCTACTGCGGGAAGAAAGGCAAAGAATTCTATTCTGAACCCTAAGCTTAAGGAAATAGCTCCCGGTTCAAGGAATCGAGAGGAAGTTATCAGTGTTAGAACTGCTAGTCCAATGGGGTATATTACTTGAGTCAAGGCGGCGGGGAAACCAATTTTAAGCACTCTTTTTACTGATTCCCATTTGAAAGTTAGATTGCTGACATGAAAGCGGATGCTTCGATGCTTACCCGAGAGCGATCGAAGGGCGATTATAATAAAAATAACTTGGGAAATAAGAGTAGCAATTGCTGCTCCCGAAATTCCCAACACCGGGAATCCCAGCCAGCCAAAAATCATTATTGGGTCTAAGATGGCGTTTATTAGCGTTGAGATAGCAAATAATTTAGTTAAGGTACTGGTATCACCTTGCGAATTGAAAGCAAACATGATGGTCATCAACAAAAACATCAGTATCGAACCGCCGGCAATAATGGTAAAATATTCTTTGGCCGGTTCAAATATTAGTCCGGCTGCGCCCGAAATAGTAAGCAATTGAGTTCTAAATATCAGTGAAATTATTGTAAAAAAAATGCCTAAAATTGCTGCTAGAACAAACGATTGTCCTAAAATTCTTTCCGCCTCTTTCGTATCCTTGGCTCCGATATGCATGGCCATGACTACTCCTGATCCTACTGTTACTCCAAATCCCAACGCCATGGTTATAAATAAGGTTATTTGAGAGATACTAACGGCCGCAATCGCTTCTGGAGATAATTTACTAACCCAGTAAGCATCTACAATGTTATAGAGTGTATAAAACAATACCGATAACATCATCGGCCAGGCTAAAGACCACAATTGTTTTCTAATTATTCCCGTGGTAAGATCATGGGTAAAATTTTCTCCTTCTGGTTTATGCAAATGGTTGTTTTTGGTCACATTTATTTATTTTTTGGGCTGGTTTATAAATTTTCCTAGATTGATTTCTTAACTGGGTTTGATACCCCGTTGCTCTGCAACGATTAATCAATGATTACCCCAGTTAAGATTAAAAGCTGCTTTTTCCACTAGTGTGTTCACCAGTGGTTTGCATTCAATTGAATATCTATTGGAAAAAGCAGTGTCAGAAAACCGACCCGAGCGAAGCGAGCATGCAAGAAATGAGAAAACGATCTCATTTCTGCACAGAAATTAAATCGCAGTTTAATTTCTTGTGCCATCCGGTCTGTGACCGGTGGTGGTCGGTTTTCTTTGACAATTCCAACTAATTAAATTCCCCGCAGCTCTGCTTCAATTGGGATTTTTTATTTTTCTTAGTTGTTTCATTTAGTAATTAAGTGTTTTAATTACGGCCAATAGCCAGTAACTTTTATATACGTTAAACATTTAATTAAGACATGGTTGAATTTGGAACAGGATACTATCATCCCATGGATCGAGAATATGACAGCTCGGGAATAGACTTGCCTCACCATCATCGTTCAGAACAAAAAAAAATTCCGGCCACCGGCGATGTAGGTATAAGCATGGGTGATTTGGGAATGAGTTTGGGTTTAGGGCCAGTGCCCAACGTCGCTGCAGTTAAATCCAAATTACATCCTGGTACCAAAACTTTAGAATTTGTGTTCATGGGAGCTGGTAAAGGTACTGGTCAGGGGCATACTCCTGAGTTTTATGGTCAAAAACAGCGGCAGGCCCTGCGGGAAATTGGTGCTGCCAACAGGGTTGATTTCACTACTCACTCTACCGTTGGGGTGCAAGGTCTGGCGGGTATGGATCGGGGAGGAAACTTTTCTAGGGTTGATAAAGAAATGTCCCTGCATGAAGTAAAGCGGGCTATCGAATTTGCTGCCGACGTGGCTCAAGGCGGCCCAGTAGTGGTGCATACAGGAGAATTTCATCGTCCATTGGCTGATGCGGAGTGGAATATTAACCAGGGTGATCCTTTTGCTCATAAATTTAAAATGTTTGAAGATGAAGAAGGACGAGCTTCTTACCGGGTAGTTGATCGGCGTACGGGAGGAGTAATCCAGGAAGCTAGAAAGAGCAAGGAAATATCCCGGCCGGTGTGGAATATTGCTAAGTCCGGAGAAGAATTTTTGGATTTTAATGGAGCCAAAAAAATTGCTAAGAGTAATAAGGATGAAAAGGGAATTCTAATTTATCTCGATCCGTTTGGCAATCGAGTTGATTCTGAACATCGAGTTCCCGAATTTGATCCTGAGAAGCAGGAATTCAAAGTGCATCAGGTAAGTTGGGAACAGCTGGAAGAGGAAGCCAAGGATATGACTCTGCGTGCCCGAGATGAATGGAGAAAATTTAACCAAGGCAATATTTCTAAATCTGAATTTGAGAAAGGTAAATGGGCTCGGTTTTCTAAATCACCCAGTTTGGAAGAGGTGAAGATTCGACCGGAGGAAGCTTACATTATTGCAGCCATGGAAACCAATGCCGCGCAGGCTAGAGGGTGGGCTTTGTATTATGGTGGAAATTTTCAGGAGCAAGTTAACGATTTAAAAAAATTGCGGGAAGCCAAACAATTTTATGAACAGATGGAGAGAGAAACTGATGAAAAAGAAAGGTGGAAATTGAAGCGGCAGTATCGGGAAGTAATTTCGGGATTAATTCCTCCGGAAGAGGAATTTCCTTCTAAAATAATTGAGAAAAGAATTAAGGACATCGAGCGAAGCATGAAACAGAGCCAGGAGGGAGCAGCTAACCAATGGGCGCAGGCTGCCGAACATATGGAAAACATCCGTCATGTGGAAAGTGCTGAAACTTATGCTCTGCGTGAAGCTAGCAATTCCTATGCCGTTGCTGGAATTAATGCTATGCGGCAGACTAACCGGCTTAAAGAGGAAGGCAATTATAAGAAACCGTTGCAGATTGCCATGGAAAATTTGTTTCCTGAATCCTACGGTTCCCATCCTGATGAATTAATTAAACTGGTTTTGGACAGCCGGAAAGAAATGGTTCGGCTGCTGGTGGAACAGAATAAGATGCCTAAGGAACAAGCTGTAAGAACAGCCGAACAGCATATTACTTCTACCTTAGATACTGGGCATCTAAATATGTGGAGAAAGTATTGGCAGGGTGATCCCAATAAGACCGTTAAGGAAAATGATACCGAATTTGATAAGTGGATAATTAAAAAAGTTGAAGAAATGGCTCAGGCAAAAATTATTGGCCACGTTCATATTGATGATAATTATGGCTACCATGATGATCACCTGGCTCCAGGTGAAGGCAATGCTCCTGTTAGGGAGATGATTGAGACCTTGAAAAAAAATGGTTATAAGGGCGAGTTAATAGTTGAACCGGGAGCAGATTATTCTACCGATTCTTCCGGCTTCCATTCCGTAATGAAAACTTGGCGTAATTTTGGGCTTCCTGTTTATGGTGGAGGAAGCGGTTTATCACCTCGAGGAAGGACTTGGAAAGATGTAGGTTATGGCTGGTTTGATCAAGTAACTACCCCCTACTTTACTTTTGGAGCTTACGTTCCATCGGAAGATTGGACCTTATGGAGCGGAGTCCAGTTGGAGTGATTTTAGTTTTTGGTTACTCAAACTTCTCTTTATAGGGTAGATGATCTTTATATAATAAAACCACAATCTCTTCCGGTGTAAGATCGGCTACAAACTCTCTCAACAGTTTTGAATATCTTTCTTTTACCATTTTATCACCTTATTCTTTTATGCTTATTCTTCATTTGAGAAATTTGAAAAATAGTAATTTTGGCAAATATATCGTTTGTTTAATGCCAAAATTACGTTTATTTCAAATTCTCTTTAGAAGTTTGCGGATAAATAATTTAATTATGCAAACTTCTCATTTGGCTCTATTCCCAGATCATAACGCCGGAAATCAGCTTATTTAAACTCTGCTTATGTATCTACTGGAGAACATAATAATTTATAAATCACTTATGCAGCAAAATCCTAGAAAGGTGAGTCAGAAGACACATCCATAACTTTTTTAAAAGGCAGTTGTTAGGTGTTTAGAGTATTTGGAGGGGTTTTATCTATGTATCGATTATTTTATACGCCAACTTGGTTTAACGGTTGGGATGTGGTGTTCGATGTTGTTGGGCTGATTGTATGTTTATTGATCGCCGCTTACAGTTGGCGGGTGTATCGTATTAACCGGGAGAACAAGTTCGCTTATTTTTCTTTGGCTTTAGTTTTGGTTGCCCTAGGTTTTTTGTCTAAAGTTTTCACCAGCAGCGTGTTATATTTTACACCTCTAAGAGATGTAGTTGCGGAAGTACTGCAGCCGTTTACTGGACCTAGGCTGTCTTTTTCCTCGCTTTTTTACCGAGCGGCTTTTTTTATCCAGATGGCTTCCACTCTAGCAGCCTGGATAGTGGTATTTTTTGTATCTCAGAAAGCCCGAGCCCGGTTGAGGAGATTCCATGAAGTTGCTCAGATTGCTTTATTTGCTTATCTGCTATTGTTGATAACGGTAGTAAGCAATTTCCAGTATTATGTGTTTTACTTAACCAGTGCAGTAATTTTGGGATTGATTGTGCTGAATTATTTCAAGAACTACCTTAATACTAATGGCAACCGGAATGCATTGTTAGTAATGCTCTCCTTCCTGTTTATTTTGTTTGGTAATTTCTTTTTCATATTTGTGTTTTTATCCACCAGCCTGTATGTGGTTGGTGAAGCCTTAGTATTAATAGGATTTTTGATATTGCTTTATACCTATACTCAAGTAAAGAGAAGGAAGGATTAAAATGGCTTCCAGAAGATCGCGTTTGGAACTGATATTTGATATCCTGCTGGCAATCCAGAATAAGGGTGGGAAAATAAAACCAACTCATTTGATGTATAAATCTAATTTGTCCCATAAGTTGCTGAACAATTACCTGGAAGAGTTAATTCGAAGAGGATTAATAAATACGGAGGAAGAATTCTCCAAGAAGAAACAAAAAAGCAACAAATCTGTGTTAATAACAGAGAAAGGTTTAAATTTTCTGGCGGAATTTAGACGGATGCGGGAGTTTACGGATGCGTTTGGGCTGTGAGATGGATAGAAAAAACTATTACCTACCCCAAATATTACTCTTACACTTCCTTAACATTACTTTATGGAAACAACAATTTATGTAACCACCATCGCCTACATTCCACGAATAAATAAGAGTGAAGATGGTCGGGAAGATTTGTCTTCCTTTCGAGATCATATCAATACTCTAGAGAAAATGTGTCAGCAATATACCGGATATCCGGGGGATATACAGTTCTATATTCTTAAAAACAATGGTGATATACCTGCGGCCTATAGAAAAGAGTATGTGAAATATGTTGAAGATGTTGAAGGTGGGAAAAAGGTGAATAAGGAAAATAAGGTAGAGATAGAAGTGCTTCAACAGCGGGTAGAAGTTAGTTTTGTTGTTTCTAGACCAAATTTGGAAGTTTCTGAATTACGAGAAAAAATGACTCTTTTAATATATATTGAAAGTGCCGAAACTTTAATCAGCCATCAGGATATAGTCCGATACTTAAATTTGGAAGCGCCTTATTTTTAAACAAACTTTATTTTCTTTACCACCATGACTTTCCCCAAAATAATTGTCGGAGTAGATGAAGCTGGACGAGGCCCAGTTCTAGGTCCGTTAGTAATGGCAGCTTTGGCGGTAAAAGAAGAGGATGAAAAAAAACTTAAATGGATCGGAGTAAAAGACAGTAAACTGCTTAGTTCTGAAGTCCGGGAAGAGTTGTTTGAACGCATCCGGGAAATTGTTCACGATTTCCGGATAGAAGTAATTGAACCGGATGCAATTGATTTGTCAGTTGCGGGAGGAAATTCTAATTTAAATTGGCTGGAAGCGGAAACTTCCGCCCGATTAGTTTCAGAATTAAATCCGGATAAAATAATTGTGGACTGCCCCAGCGTTAATATCCAAGCTTATAAGAATTACTTTTCCGCTCGGTTAAGCGAAGGAGTAAGAAATAATGCTGAATTATTAATGGAGCATAAAGCGGACCTAAATCATGTAGTGGTAGCAGCAGCTTCCATAGTCGCTAAAGTAATTCGTGATCGGCAGATTGAACATCTAAAAAATGATATTGGGCTAGATTTTGGTTCAGGCTATCTTACTGATCCTAAAACTCAGGCTTTTTTAACTGAACACAGCGAAAAATATGCTCATTTATTTAGGAAAAGCTGGAAACCATATTCTAAGATGATTGAAGGAAAAAAGCAGAGTAAGTTGGGCGGGTTCATGACTGAAAATTCATAAACTATATAACTTTATTAATCAATTGTACCAATATGGACACGCGTCAAGTGGAAGGAACATTTGCTCGAGCTAAGGAATTTCAAGGCAGATATGAGTCTTTATTAGAGGTGTGTGATAAAAACGGATCTATGATTTATCAAGATCGTATTCTAGAAAAAGATCAAGATATTCATCCCTATAAATTCTTTAGAAGAGGAACTAGGGAATATGTTTTCCCCCCACAAGAAGTGACTTTAAAAGAAGACCGTTCACGAATAATTGATAAACATCGTGACTATGGGATAAAAACTGAAGAACAAACTTTCAATTTTGATGGTTTGGTAGTAAAAGGAAGGATAAGAATTGAATATAAGGATTCGGGAAGTTATCCCATTCTAACAGTAACTGATCTATTAGGAGATTCAGAATTGCCGGAGGAAGTTAATCAGACCTTAGATACTGTTTTAAGGGGGATTATAGTAAATGATAGGTTAATATTTTAAGGTTATAATCAGCTATCAACTGGCTAACCTGCTCAAAACTCTCAACCTGGCTCGGTCCTAAGTGTTTGTGGTCACCCCTTAAGATGAGCGGGACGTCTTAAAAATGGATGAGTATCGAGCCGGTGGGTTGCCCCCTACGGGGTGGCTCGATTACGATTATACCTCCTAAGAGCGAATGGTGTGACCACAAAATTAGATTTAGGACAGAGCCTCTCAACCGATGCTGGGTCATAGTTCTGGCCTTTTACGATTTCTCTATGTTAAGCTTATATTCTCCTCAAATATCCTTTCTTTATGCAACTTAATTTGAGTAGTTTTAAGAAAAAAATAACGACCGAAGCCCGCATTGATGATACGATTGCTTCTGGAATCACCTTTAAAGGGTTGGAGAGTGTCTCCAATCTTCAGGAAATTTTGAGAGATATTCTCTCAAATTATGAGTTAGAGAGTGGCGTCTTTAAACTCATCAGTGAATATTGTGAAAGCTGTAAGAAAAAGTTAAAGCGAAAGGGAACATACACAAAAGATATCACCTTACCTGGCGGAGCAACTATTCTTCTCACGTTTCATCAATACTCCTGCAAGTATTGTAAGAAGAAAGTTGATCGTCGGTTAGGTTCATGGTTCACCAACGGTGAACGCTATTCGAGCAATATCAAGTCTGATGCTGCACGTCTTTATCTCTCACATCTTAGTTCATATGATACCGTGCGTGAAGAGCTCAATAAGATTTATGGCATTTCTCTATCTAAGCGATCAGTTAGAAGATGGTTACATTCGGCAGGTAACACTGCAGAACAAACTTTACAGGCAGAAAAAGAGTTTAGTGGGCATTTTATTTATGATGAGGAATATATGAAAATCTTTCTTGGTGATGTTGGTAAGAAAGGGTCTAAACTTCAACGAGTTGAAGTTTATCTTTTACTCTTCATAGATGCTCTTACCGGAAAAACAATACTTATGCTTTCTGATTCGCTAGATAAATCGGTTCTGATCAAGTATTGGGAAATATTCGCTAAATGGACTCTAAAAAATAATATCCCATTTATCACATTAACAACAGATGGCAAAAGGGAATATAACACGATGATAAAAGAGCTTAATTGTTCTTTGCACATGAATGTAGAGCATTCATATTGTATTTTTCACTTTAAGAAAAATCTTTACGAAGCTTGCAATAAATATTTATTCGGAGTAATACAAACAAAGAAAAATTTACCAGAACATGTTCTTTCACAAATTAAAGAGATAGAATCTCTTGTTGACCAACCAACAAGGGATGATTTTTTGAATGCTATCAAAACAATAACGCCTCAAAAACAGACATTCATTGCTCCATTGCAAGACCAAATTGAAAGGGTTAGCAGATACTCCGAGAACTATGCTCTTCACAAAAAATATCCGTTTTTGAGAACAACAAACATGGCAGAACGCTGGTTTGGACAAACCAAACCAGAGAAAGTAAAGAAAGGATTCAAGACAAAAAATGGATTAATCAAAGTATTGAGAGCTTTAGCTGTGAAAATTACAGATACTAATTGGAAGAAAAAGCTCAACTTAACTAGGGATATTAATGATGCGACAGAATTACTGATTTCTGGCCTACTCAGAAAGAGGCCAGCGTAAATACCCAGCATCT